>Ga0105049_10000423_pt1 | contig 46039 bp, 36 predicted proteins | sample MAT06_FD_78087 | JGI IMG/M metagenome (GOLD analysis project Ga0105049, IMG submission 78087) | Freshwater microbial communities from Lake Fryxell liftoff mats and glacier meltwater in Antarctica - MAT-06 | ecosystem: Environmental > Aquatic > Freshwater > Ice > Liftoff microbial mat | place...
GTGCCGATGCCGCCCTTGAAGCCCAGGCACACCATCCCGGTCCCGCCACCAACCACGCCTTCAGCTACCGCGCCACTCTTGGCACCGTCCAGTGCACTGAGCACGTGCTCTGGCTTCACGTGAAAGCCGTTGATGTCGTTCAAGCCGCCGTCATACGTTTCCGCAACAACGGGCAGCCACCACGGCTGCAAGACGTTCTTGCGCGAGACTTCCCACCGGATGATCGCATCGCGTACCACTCCGACACTGTGTGTGTTGGTGATGGCGATCGGTCCTTCGAGGTAGCCGCTTTCCGTTACCCACGTGGTGCCCGTCATCTCGCCGTTGCCATTGAGCGTGAACCACGACGCAAAAACCGGGTCGGCGTTGTCCTTGCCGCGCGGAAGCACGACGGTCACGCCCGTGCGAACTGGCCCTTGGCCGACGACCAGCTTGCCGCTCCCAGCGATGAGTGTGGTGTGGCCGACCTCGACACCCGCGACATCGGTGATGGCGTTGAGACGGCCGGGTGTCCCGCCGATCGGAAGTTTGAGATCGTGCTCGCGCGGATTGGGCTGCGCGTGAACTTGCGAAGCAGCCGTAGTCGCCACGACGACCAGCATGATCGCGCTGCGCAAAATGCGCACAACGGTGGCCGGTGTGCTCGGGGTTGCTGTGGTGCTGCGGGCCTGATGGCGATGAGGCATGTGTGTTCGGTTCACCAAAACTCGAGGGTCGATGGGATGCTGAAACGGGACATAACGTCGAATAGGCACCGATTAGTATTGCCTCTCCCGATCCACTGTCCAGCGCGGCGCTACTCCATTCTCGATATCGCGCAGACATTCAAAGAATCCCTCCACCACCCCAGCAGTCGTCGTCAGCCCCGAGATGTGCGGCGAGATCATCACGCGCGGATCGTTCCACAGTGGCGATGCGGCCGGTAACGGCTCCGTCTCAAACACATCCAACGCAATTGCGCGCAGCCAACCATTGTCGAGCGCACTCGGCAATAGCGATTCGTCGACGACAGCGCCACGTCCGACGTTCATCAGCACCGCACCGTTGCAACGGGCGAGCACATCGCGATTGATGAGATGACGCGTGGCGCTGGTGAGCGGAACCGTCACGATCAACCAATCGACATCACCAACAAGCGACGCGAGGGCGTCAGATTTGGACACGGTCGTGAAGACGTCGGCATTTCCGTTGCCCGTGCGCGAAATGCCGTGCACATCGCACCCCAACGCGCGAAAGAGTCGGCCGATGCTGCCGCCGATATCGCCGGTGCCCACGATGAGCGCTTTCGTTCCGCGCAGCATCGCGATGTCGCGCTGCAGCCATTCGTGGTTGGACTGACACCGTGCGAGATCGAGCAGCTGTTGTGAAACGGCCAGCGCACGCGCCAGCGCCCACTCCGCGATCTGTAACCCGAAAGCTTCCGCGCTTCGCGTCAGCAGTATGTCCCGCGATAGCTCTTCGGGATACATCCACGCATCCACGCCGGCGCCAGTGCAGTGCACCCATTTGATGTTCCCCATGGTGGGTGCCCGCGGTCGCCGGAAGCCGACGTACGTGTCGCCCCAGGCGAGATCGTCTGCGGTCACATCCATGAAGCGATTGCCGCGAAGTTCGAGCGACGGGCGGACCCGCTGAAGGGCGGCGGCGATCTCTGCGTGCGCGTTGGCGCCAATGACGATGCGTTGAGGCATGTGGGGACGATGCGACCGATGCAGGCATTGGGCAAGCGGTTGGCGCTGGCACCCACTCGGCGCACACGGTAACGTGTGGCATATGACTCGAATGACCCACCTCTACGGTTTCATGCGCGGCGCCACGCGGGCCGTCGCTCGACTGATTGCGCTCGCTGCCGTCGGTTCGCTCGGCGTCGGTGGACTCGCGCTCAGCGCACCGCTGGCCGCGCAGACGCGCACCGCCGATCCCGCGAAGCGAGGCGTGCCGCTGACGGCGTTTCCGCGCATCGTGCAGCTGGCGCCCAAGGTCTACGGCTACGAAGAGATTCGTCAGCCGGGCTTCACGACGGTGAGTCTCTTCGTTGTGGGGCGCGATGGCGTGCTGATCGCGGACGGGCAGGGCAGCGTGCAGGCGACGCAGACCATGCTCAACGAAATTCGCACAGTTACACCGCTCCCGATCAGGTGGTACGTCGTTGGCTCCGACCACGGCGATCACACGGCGGGCAATTCGGTATTGCCGAACGACATCACGTACATCGTGCACGCTACGTCCAAGGCGCAGCTCAAACTCGACGCGCCGGCGATGACCTCCGAAAGCCAAGTCGTCGATCTTGGCGGCATCACCGTGGAGGTCTTGTTTCTTGGACGGGCGCACACGGGTGGCGATCTGATGGTGAGCGTGCCGTCGGAGAAGATCCTGTTCATGAGTGAGGCCTATCTCAACAGAGTCTTCCCGGCCATGCGCTCGGCGTATCCGGCTGAGTGGGTGCGCGCCGTTGACCGCGCACTGGCGATGGACGTCAAGCGCTACGTGCCGGGACATGGTTTCATCGAAGACCCGGCGGCATCACGCGAAGAACTGGTGACGTTCCGCGCAGCGTTGCAGGCGGTCATCGCCGAAGTCACGCGACTGCACGCAAAAGGGCTTTCCGTCGACGAGGCGATCAAGCAGGCCGATTGGGGCGAATATAAATCGTGGTTCCTAGCCGATCAGCAGGCGGCGATTGCCGTACGTCGTGTTTACGACGCGCTCGACGGAAAGCTGCCACCGTAATGCCGCACTTTCCGCCTGTCATCTTTGCGATAGCCTTCGCCGCACTCGTTATCGCCCTGACCGCGCTCGCGCGTCGATTGCCGGTCCCGACGCCAATTCTGCAGGTGATGGCAGGCGTGCTCGTCGCGTTGGTGCCCGGCGTGGAGATACCCGCCCTCGATCCGGACGTCGTCTTCTTCGTATTTCTACCGCCAATCCTTTGGGCGGCGGCGTTCTTCACATCGCTGCGTGAATTCAAGGCGGCACTTCGACCCATTGGTCTGCTCGCCATCGGGCTCGTACTCGTGACCACGGTCGCCGTCGCGATCGCTGCACGGGCGCTCCTTCCGGGTTTGCCCTGGGCCGTTGCTGTCGCACTCGGCGCGATCGTCTCGCCGCCTGATGCAGTGGCTGCCGCAGCGATCGTGTCGCGGTTGCCAGTGCCGCGTCGGGTTATCGTGATTCTCGAAGGCGAAAGTCTGGTGAACGATGCGTCGGCTCTGGTGCTCTATCGCACCGCAGTTGCAGCGGCCGTAACGGGCGCATTCAGTTGGGGTGAATCGATCGTTCGCTTCTTCATTGATGCCGGCGTCGGTTCCTTGGTTGGCGTTCTGGTTGGGTGGCTGATCGTTCGCGCGGCACGCAAGACCAAAGATTCACTCGCAGAAGCGCTGCTTACCATCGCCGGGCCATACATCGCGTGGATTGCGGCTGAATCACTGCACGTTTCGGCGGTGCTCGCGTGCGTTGCCGGCGGCATCTATCTGCGCCAGAATCTGTCGCTCGCGGTCGGCCCAATGTCGCGTCTTCAGACACGCGCGGTGTGGGATCTGCTCATCTTCCTGCTCAACGCGATGATCTTCATCGTACTCGGCGCGCAGTTCACGTCGCTGCTACGATCTGTGCCACGCGATCAATTGGGCCCGCTACTCTGGTCCGGTATCATCATCAGCGTCGTCGCCATTGTCGTGCGTCTCATTTGGGTGCCGATCGCGACGTATCTGCCACGCAAGCTGAGCACAGAGACTCGACGGCGCGAGCCGGCTCCCAATCCGAAAGGCGTCGTGCTGGTGGCGTGGACGAGCATGCGCGGTATCGTTTCGCTCGCCACGGCACTCGCGCTACCACTCGTGCTTGCCGACGGGACGCCGTTCCCGTTTCGCACGGAGATCATTCTGATCACGATGTGCGTCATCGTGGTCACGCTCGTGGTGCAGGGACTTTCACTCGAGCCCATCATCCGCGCGTTCAACTTCACGCCGGAACACACCCATGTCGACGAAGAGCGTCTGGCACGACGCGAAGCGCTACGTCGCGGAGCAGAGGCGCTCGACGATATGTCGCGGGAGCCGTGGGCCGATCGGCGTGACGTCGAGTGGCTGCGCAACGAGACGCGCGAAAAACTCCGCCTGCATGACCATCACGGTGGTAAAACGGATGTCCGTCGTCGCCTTCGCGCTGGGATGATTGACGCCGAACGAATAATTCTCGTGCGCCTGCGCAACGAGGGTGCGATTTCCGACGAAGTGCTGCGCGATCTCGAACAGGAACTCGACTTCGAGTCAGTGCGCGTCGGCGGTGTCGACGCGCACTGATTCCCCGGTGTGTACTCGGGCGTCTACCCGGGCGTGACGGGTGAGAACTCGCGTGGTGATGGACGTCTGGTTTCGCCGTCAGCGAGCTGCTCGGTGCGATCGAGGCGATCGACGTCAATCGCAATCACCCCGTCCGGACTGCTGGTGAAGACGCTCGCCCACTTCACATCCCAGCGCAGATCTTTGTACAGATACGACGTGCGAGACCGGACGCTGGTTGAGAAGGTCCCCTCGTGCGCACTGACGAAGATAAGGAATTCTGCTTCAGCGGCGGCGAGTGATTCTGGCGTCATGCCGGCGAGCGGACTCCCCGCGGTGATTGGATGCACCACTGTCAAGTGCAGCGTGAACATTTCGACCGATGCGCGCTCGAGTTCCAGCTGGCGGAAGTTGCGTTGCCGCACGCCGTCAACATCTTCAAACCAGATAAGATTGATGCGAACGTTCACATCGCTCAGATCGCTGGGGCGCGTGTTGACCATACGGAACATGAACGCGCGTCCGTCTTCGTACGGTGCGATGATCGCCGACTCGGTGAATCGGATCTCCAAGCGGGGACGGGTAAGTCGTGCGATGATCAGGCCGCCGCACGCGATCATGACGAACGGTCCCACAATCGATTCGAAAATCACCAGCCAGTTGGCTGTTGCACCCACGGCGTTCATTGCGCCGGTACCGGTGGTGGTAAACGTTGCAACGCTGAAGCTCAGCGCCCGCAGAAACGGATCGTCCAGCGCGAGCGCGCTGACACCATGCAGCGCTGCAGGGCCGAGTGAGAGGTAAGCGAGTGCGAAGAATCCATTGAGCAGGAGGATTGCGCCGATCATCCAGCCAAGAAACGGAAACCACGCTGCGTTGAGCGCGGCGAGGTAGAACCGCTCCACTCGCTGGGAACCCAGTCCGTACTTTCGGCTGGTTGGCACGCCGTCACGACCCAGAAATCGGCCGCGGGCCTGCTGTGCCAGGACTCGCCCGAATCCGAGATCAGACGCTTCCTGCGCCGCGGTCTCGTGGGGCAACGCGTCGTGCTGTGTTTGGGCGACCCCAGCCTCGGTGGTCGTGTCCTTCGAGGTGTCAGCAGTCACGCGCGAGTCGGGTGGGAGGAACGGGAGGCGTGCCACGGGTACCGGTTGATGATTCGCTTCCGCCCGCAGGCGCGCAAGCGCACAACAAGATGAGCGTGTGTGCGTTGCCGCGCCGTGGTGCGTCGTTCACTATTTCATGCATGGTCACTCGCGGATTCACTGGACGACGGCCCACAGCAGACTCGGCGTCGCGTATCCCGCCCGGGCAGCACGAGGAGCATGGATTCCCAGTGCTGTCCGCCGGGCCGACGCCGCGTGTGGCAACGAGTGACTGGACGTTCAGCCTCCGCGTCGGCCCGAAGCCCGTGAAGTCGTGGAGTTGGGATGAGTTCAACGCGCTGCCGATGACGACGATGACGCGCGACATCCATTGCGTGACGACGTGGTCAAAACTCGACACGCAGTGGGAAGGGGTGTTGGTCGACGACATCTTCGCTGCAGCGTCGCTGACTCCGCCAACGGAGTTTGTGCTCGCGCACACGGTCGAGGGGTATTCGACGAACCTGCCGCTTGCTGATCTCACTGGTGGCAAGGCGATGGTCGCGTTGCGGTACGACGGGGCGCCAAGCGAAGCGGTGTAGGGTGTGCCGGCGCGACTGCTGGTGCCGCATCTGTATTTTTGGAAGTCGGCCAAATGGGTGAACGGTTTGCAGTTCACCACGCGCGACGAAGCCGGATTCTGGGAGCTGCGTGGCTATCACATGCGCGGTGATCCGTGGCGCGAGCAACGGTTCACAAACGACTGATTGAATGGCCGGTGGAATGACTAGCGGCGCGCGCGCAGATGCGCAGAAGTGGCAGGAAGCGACGATCGAATCCCTCTCGTCATTCAGTGCATCGATCAAACGCGTCTTGCTTCGGCCGAGCGTGTGGCCACGATTTCTGCCCGGCCAGCACATCGATCTTCGGTTGACTGCGCCGGACGGCTACCATGCGCGACGCAGCTACTCGGTGACGTCAGCTCCCGAGACGGAAGGGACGTTTGAGCTCGCCATCGAACGCCTCCCCGGTGGCGAAGTGTCGGCGTACTTCCACGAGGTGGCGGAAGTCGGCGATAGCATCGAAATCAGCGGCCCGTTCGCGGAGCATTTCGTCTGGCGCTCAGAGCAGCCAGCGGCGGTGCTGCTGATTGGCGGTGGCAGTGGCGTCGCGCCATTGCTGTCCATGGTACGTCATCGGGCATTCGTCGCCAATGCATCACCAATGACGCTGCTCTACTCAGCGCGGACGTGGGATGACGTGATTGCCCGCGACGAACTGATGGCGGACGAATCACTCCAGCAACGCTTGCGCGTGGTGTTTTGTCTCACTCGCGACAACGCGCGCCGCGCGGTCGACTACAGTCGGCGCATTGATTCGGAAGTTCTCAGGGCAACACTCGCAACGCTGTCGCCAGAGCTGACGTTCGTGTGCGGCAACAACGGGTTTGTGGGAACGATTGCGGATGCACTCGTCGAGTTGGGCGCCGATGCGGCGACGATTCGCACCGAGCGGTACGGCGGCTAAAGAAGGCACGGCGCGAAGCGTCGAAACGCCACTCGTTGCAATAAGTCGGTTATCACGCCCCCCGGCGGATCGCACTATCCTCGGCGCATGTTCGCCCTTTGCGCCGACCCCATCGCCGGGCTGACCGTATGGCCATGCCTACTTCGCCGCTCCTTCCAGCGCGATCGATCTGGACCGTACACGATCTCGAGCGGTTGCCCGACGATGGCAATCGCTACGAAATCCTGCATGGCGAATTGCTGGTGACGCCGATGCCGTCAAACGGGCATCGAGGTGTGGCACTCCGACTCGCCTTCATACTCATGAGCTGGTGACGCGAGTAAACGGGCTGGGCCGTTCGAAGCCGGGGCGATGTGTACGTGAGCGAGACGACATGGCTTGAGCCCGACGTCGCCGTGTATCCTGCGTCCGAGTATGCCGCTCTTTCGTGGCGCGAGATACCGCCCCCGCTGCGCGCGTCAGAAGTGCTGAGTCCATCGAAACGCAAACGCGACCGGCATCGCAAGCGGCCCGCATATCTTGCGCACGGTGTCGGCGAAGTGTGGATCATCGACGAGGTGTCGCGCACCATCGAGCGGTGGATCTCAGCGTCTGAATTTCCGGAAGCGTACCACCATGGGATTACGTGGACGCCCGACGGAAATTTGCCATCGTGTGTGGTGAGTGACGCCGAGTTGTTTGGGCCACTCACGTAAAGGCGCTATGAGACCAACCCTCCGGACACGGCCTCAACTCCTCCGGATGCTGCCGCATATACGACGAACCACGGTGACGTTTCCGGTGAGTGTCATGCTGGTTGTCGTATGGAGCGCTATGCGGCAATGTCCGGTGAGTCGGCCGAGCGTGCCGTACTTGCGTCATATCGCTGTCCAAAGTAGGAATCTTAGTTCCAATTCTTATTTTGGTGGAGAAGCACGCGCATGTTCGTGACAGACAAGGGTCAAGTGACGATCCCCAAGTACATTCGCGCGGTTGCCGGTGTCGTGCCAAGCAGCGGGGTGTCCTTCAGTATCGAAGGCAGCAAGATCATCATCACGTGGGTCGCCACGGGCATCAGGAAAGACCGGCGCGCCAAACTTCGAGAAGCTGCAGCTCGGGTCCGAAGCAGTTTGAGCCCTGAGTTCAAGCAACTCGGTGCCGACGAGATCATGGACTTTCTTCGTGGGGACGCCGAATCCGATCATCGAACGGGCCGTGGTCGGCGCCAGTCTCACCAACTATGACGGAAGCGCCGGTGTTCTGGTGGACACCAACGTGTGGGTCGACTGCATCGATCCCGAAAGCGGGTGGCACGACTGGGCAGTGGAGCAACTCCAGCTATGCAGCGAGAAGTCTCCATTACATGTCAATCTGATTATCTACACCGAGCTGCTGGTTCCAGGGCCAGACATCGAAGCGTTGGACGCGCTGCTGGGCATCTACGAGACGCTTCGTAGGCCGCTCCCCTGGTCGTGCGGCGCACTCGCAGCCAAAGCATTTGGTCGATATCGGCAATGGGGCGGTACACGGCCTTTGCCACTGCCCGACTTCTTTATCGGGGCGCACGCCGCAGTCGCCAACTTAACGGTCCTCACGCGCGACCCCGCTGGCTATCGCAGCTACTTCCCTCGCTTGGCTGTGCTGGGGCCGAGTCGATAGCGGTTCACCTCCGTGGCCCGCCCGTGACACGGGGGCGTTGATCGGCAGTTGAACGCGTTCGTCGGCAAGTACGCTGCCGGCATTCGCCGATGCAACCAGATCGACGCGATTGAATTGCGTCAACTTGTTCACCTGATTTGCGAGCACCGTGATGCCGAATGCGCCACCAAGTTGACGTGGCCGATTGATCAAACCCGACGCCTGCTACGCTTCGGACGGTTCGATACTCGCGTACGCGGCCGCGAAGAGAAACACGCCGCCGTAGAGGCCAAAGCCAAGCGCGACAAACAAGGAACAGCGCTGCCGCAAGCGTACGATTCCTGAACACGTGAAAATTCACGACCGGATGTGTGTTTTGGGGATGCATCTCCCACCACACCAGAGTGATCAGTGCCGCCCATGCGATGATTGCGAGATGCACAATAAGCCCGCTCTCGAACCAGTCCTCAGCATTGCCCTCTTCAGACACGTACTGCAAGCCATCAACGCCAACCGTCAGCAGTCCGATGCCAAGCCCGTCGACGTCGCCGCCGTACGCCTTCTGATCTGGCGGATCACGTCGCAATCCGTTCACCAGAAACGCCGATGCGATTCCGAGTGCTTCGATCGGGAGCGACTGCGACGGGCCGCAGAAAAACGACGCAACACCCATCCGATCTCTTCCTGTGTCGCGCCCAGATTACCGGCCATCTGGGGAAGTGCTACGTTGACGACTGTCGTGTCGAGCACCTCCATGATCGCGGCCGTGATCAGTCCTGCGGGAATGAACCAGCGATAGCGACGGACAAACTCCGCCGCACTCTGGGTTCGTTGTTCCGGTGCGTCGCCACCGTGTGCTGAAGCGAGTTGCGATACTGTTGCTCCAGGCGTAGTCCTCCTGCATTAGAATATGGAGCGAACAACGTAAAAAGTGGGCACATTGCAATTTCTTGCGGAGGCAACGTCGGGCCTGCCGGCATAGTCGACACGGTCTTTCTACAGAGGCAACTGACGTGAATCCAGGTGATGCAGTGAATGGAACGTCGAATGGCGCAACGCCGGACGTCACTCTCGATGCGTTGCGTTCGCGACTCGGCGATCGCTATGCGATCGATCGACAGTTGGGGCGCGGCGGCATGGGCGCGGTTTATCTCGCGCGTGACCTGCAACTCGACCGCCCGGTGGCGCTCAAAGTGTTGCCCGCCGAGTATGCGGCGCAGTCCGATCTGCGTGAGCGCTTTCTGCGCGAAACGCGCATGGCCGCCAGCTTCTCGCACCCGAATATCGTCCCGGTCTTCAGTGTCGAAGATCGCCAACACCTGCTCGCGTTCGCGATGGGCTACGTCGAAGGCGAAAGTCTCGCCGAACGTGTGAACCGATCAGGACCGCTGAGCGTGAAGGAGTTGGTGCGGCTCCTGCAGGATGTCGGTTACGCGTTGGCGTATGCGCATGGCCGCGGCGTCGTGCATCGCGACATCAAGCCGGACAACATCATGATCGAGCGCGCAACAGGTCGCGCGTTGCTGATGGACTTTGGTATCTCACGCACGATCACGTCGACGCCTTCCTTGGAAGCGGGATTGACCCGCGTCGGCGAAGTGGTGGGCACACCGGAATTCATGAGTCCCGAGCAGGCAAGCGGCGACAACGTCGACGGGCGGAGCGATCTCTACTCGCTCGGCTTGGTTGCGTGGTTTGCGGCGACCGGGCGTTTGGCGATCAGCGGCGACACTACGCAGAAAGTACTGGTCAAGCAGCTCACGGAACCTGTTCCGCCTGTGCTTGGCGAGCGCTCGGATCTCCCGCGCGCGCTCGCCGACGCGATTGATCGGTGCGTCAGGAAAGATCCGGCTGAACGGTTCGCGTCCGCGGAAGAGTTGGTGGAAACGATCGATGTCGCGCGACTTGCCGGTCCCGAAGTTCCGTTGCCCATTCGGCTTTTCGCTGAAGAAGCATTGCAGGCTGGACTGGTTCTGTTTGGCGGGGTGTTCACCGGCGTGCTGCTGTACATCGCACTCGGCACCTTGTGGGAGGGAAATCTCGACATCATCCTGCCGGTTGTGCTGTTCGCGGCGCTGGTGTGGGGTCGACTCGCGCAATCCGGTGCACAGGCACGTCGGCTCGCGCGCCGGGGATTCGGCAGCGCCGACGTTCAGCGCGGTTTGTCCGCGATATTGGCTGAACGTGAGGCGGAACGCGCCCAGCTCCGCGCCGACGCTGACGTCGTGGCGCGTCGACGTCGACAGGTGATCGTCAGTGTGCTGCTGTTTGCGGCGACCTATGGGGTGCGCTGGTACGTGCTCAGCTATCAGCGTGTCGAAACGTCCGAGGGTTGGTATCAGGTCAGCAACACCGGTACTTACCTACTCTATGCGCTGAACGTCACGCGCGGATTCGCGATTGTTGCACTGCTGCGCAGCCCGCTCCGGCGTCCTCCCGGTGAGTGGCTTTTCGGCCTCTTCTGGCTCGGCCCACTCGGCCGGCTGGCGTTGCGGAGCGCAGCGATGTCAAGCGGCGGTTCAGGCGGCGGCCCAGGCGGCGGTCGACCGAGTGAACCGGATGTTGTTGCCATTGGTTCCCCATCGCCCGTCGCCCCGAAAATGCAGTCCCGGCCTCCTGCTGCCGCGCGATCGGATGGAGCGCCAATCGCGGTGGGAGGTGCGTCGGTCGAGCCGTTTCCGTCGGCGGCGATTGGTGAGCAGCTGCAGCGGCTTGAGTCGCGAGTGGCATCGCTGGAGCGGGCGCGCGAACAGCGGGAATGACGACCCCTACTTCCTCATGCTCCGACGTAATCCAGTAACCGCGACGGGGACGCCATGTCGCAGCATCACATCCCCGTCCAAACGCGTGTCTCCGTTCGCGATCACGGCCGCTGTACAAAGTCCCGCAGCTCGATGCGGCGCTCACGCGTCGCCGCGTCGTACTTGTAAGAGTATGCGGTCGGGTAGGCGCCGGGCCGAGGATACTTGGCCGGCGTGACGATTCTGATCGTCGTGTCGGGCTTGGCGAGCAGGAACGCGCGCGTCATCATCGGTTCGAGAAAAATCATGCCGCCATCGTAGAATCCATACACGAACGTGGAGGCGAATGGCGCTCCCTGAAGCTCAGGCGCATTCGAGGCCGCCGCGTGCACTCCCATGCGCGGGATCGCCGCAGGGTCGAGCAAGTAACCGGCTGGGAGTGCGTCAACGACAGGCTGCCGCGCCGTTTTCGCCGCGAACGTCGGATCGGCCGGCGTGATCGCGTCGCGCTGCTGCGCCGTGATCGTATAGAAATGCACGTCGAAGTGTGGGACGGTATAAATGTTCATCGGAGGATGCCCGACCGGTTGCCAGTTGACCGCCACCTGAGTGAACACCAGTGCGGGCGCTGCGGCCGGAAGGGGCAGGATGAACTCTTGGCTGGTCATTGGCGGCAGCTGCGTAGGCAGCCCGTCGAGCGCATTCTCCGACAACACGACGGCCACCGAGACCACGTTCGCGCCCTGCACCCCGACCTCCGTCCGCGCGGTGCCGTTCCCGAACGTGACGTTGGCCCCCTTGAAGATTTCCACCGCGGCGGCGGTTGGCGAGTCTGCCCCGCACGAGACCAGCCCTGCGAGTGCAAGCCCAACGAGAGCTACCACGACAGATACACCGGCAACGCTCTGCCCGGTGGTACGGCCAACGCCGTTCGAGACGGACGACTGCGGCGAAAACTGTGACATCTGAGGCTCCGCTGTAAAGTGAGACGCGCCGGGGGTCCGTGCGCGATTTCCCTCCTGCGCTCTTGCTGGGGCGCGTAGGCAGCGGGTAGATACCGGCATGTGGTCAGCGCGCGGTCAGTTCCTGGTCAGGCGAGCGAACCAGAGGCAGTCATGTATCGTCTGATCACGCTTGGGGGGCTCAACGTCGAACGCGACGGCGTGCCAATGCCCACAATGGCGGCGCAGCGCAAAGCGCTCGCACTGCTGGCGATCGTCGCCGCGAGCAGCCCGGCAGGGGTGCCGCGCGACCGCCTGATAGCCCTGCTCTGGCCCGAGAGCGACTCCGACAGGGCACGGGGCGCGCTCAAGCAGATGCTCCACTCGCTGCGACGCCAGCTCGGTCCAGACGATGTGCTGACGGGAACGGCTTCGCTGTCGCTCGACCCGCACCATATAGACTCCGACATCGCCGCGTTCACGGCGGCGCGACGTGCCGGACGCCCGGAGGTCGCCGTCGCGCTGTACACCGGACCGTTCATGGACGGTGCGCACGTTGACGGCGCGGGCGAACTCGAACGGTGGACGGACGGACTCCGTCGCCAGCTAGCGGACGACTTCGCGGCGGCGCTGGAAGAACTCGCGCGAGCCGCCGGAACGCGCGGCGACCAAGCCGCCTCAGTGGGTTGGTGGCGCCGGCGACAAGCGGTCGAGCCGTTGAGCACTCGCGTCGCAATCGCCCTCATGCGCGCACTCGATGCCGCGGGCGACGGGCCTGCAGCGCTGCGACACGCGCGCGTACACCAATCCCTCGTGCAAGAGGAGTTTGGATCAGCACCCGATCCCGCCATAGCCGAACTCGCCGCCGCAATCGCATCAGGCCAGACCGGCCGGGACTCTGTGAAAGGCCGGGTTAGCGACCCGGCGCCGAGTGTCGGGACGGTCGCGGTCGATCGAAGCACGGTCGCCGACGCGCCGTCAGCACAGAATACGATACCCAATGTGATTCCGCGCAGCAGCAGCAGCAGCGGGCGCAGGGCACGGCGGATCACGGTCGGGCTGACCGCTGCGGCCGCGATCGCCACGATCCTCTGGTGGAATTCGCGCGACAGAGCAGTCGCGTCAACGTCCACGTTGGTATCGAATGCACCGATGGTCGCGCTCGATCCGAAGCGCGTCGCCATCACAGTCTTTGAGAACCAGACGGGGGACAGCGCGCTCGCGTCGCTCGGGTTGATGGCGTCGGACTGGATTACGCGGGGGCTAGCGCGCACGACGCTGGTGGATGTGCTCGACGCCGGGACGCTCTACGCGCAGGGCCGTGTGCCCCCCAACGAACGCCTCGACGCGCGCACACTGGCGCGTCGTTCCGGCGCGGGACTCGTCGTCGAAGGCCGTTACTACCGCACGGCCGACACCGTGCGTTTCACTGCAAGCGTCGTCGACGTCGGCACGGGCCGCGTGCTCCGCCTCGTCGATCCGATCGGCGCGCCCGTGGCCGACCCACTCGCCGCGGTCGACGAACTCCGGCAGCGCCTGGCGGCCGCACTCGGCACGATCGTCGACCCGCGCGCGAGCTACTTCGTGACACCGTCGATGCGGCCCCCGCGCTTCGACGCGTATGCCGAGTATGTAATGGCGCAGGACCTCTACTGGCGGGGCGCCTTCGCCCCGGCGTTCCCGCATTTTCGTCGTGCGGCCGAGCTCGATCCCTCGTTCGACGCTGCTGCCGCGTGGCTGACGGTGAACGCGGTGGGCATCGCGCGTTGCGACATCGTCGATTCCGTCGCCACCGCACTGAACGCGCGCGTTGCAACGCTCGGCCCGTGGGAACGGTTCACGGTGTCCGTCTCGAAGGCGCGGTGCGCGAGCGACTGGGAGGAGCACAATCGGCTGCAACGCGCACGGCTCGACCTGCAACCGGGCTCGTCTCATGTCAGATGGACACTGGCCGTTGGATACCGGCAACTCGGCACGCCCGCGCAGGCCATCACCCAGTTGACGGCGATCGATCCCGCGCGCGATCTCGCGTGGATGTCGGACGACGCCAAGCTCCTCTACTGGCGCGAACTCACTGCCGACTACCACGCGCTCGGCGACTTCGGGAGTGAGCTCGCGATCGCACTTCGGCTGACACGGGAAGGACGCGCGCCTCTCGCCGCGGCGTACATACGCGCGCGGGCATTGGCCGGTGCGGGTCGCGCCAACGAGGCGCTCGCTGCGCTGGACAACATCGATGCACTTCCGCCTGAACCGGCGTTGGTAGCAGGCATTACGGGCGGGTGGATGCGCGCACCCGAGCTGGCGTCGCCGGGGTGGGTCATGTATCAGGTCGCAACGGAGTTCGCTGCGCACGGCGCGCCGGCGTCCGCGTCGCGCGCTGCGGCCGAGCATGCGGTTGCGTGGTTCACTCGCCATGCGAACCCAGGGCCGCTTCCGCCGGAACAGCGATTTGTGCTGGCGCACGCGCTGGTGCTGGTCGGTCGCGCGAGCGAAGGTCGTCAGGTGCAGGACGCACTAGCCCGTGCGGCACCGAGGGTTGTCGGGATACGCGGTGCGATGGGGGCGATCAGCGCCGCAGCGGGCGACAGCACGCAAGCGCGACGCACGGCAGCCTGGCTCGCCGCGCAGCCGTCGCAATTTCCAGTTGGAATGCCGACGTTCTATCGCGCGAGCATCGCGGCACTTCTCGGTGACGCGGGCGGTGCGCTCGACTTGTTGGAGGCGCTCCCGCACGGCGCCCACCCGTACGACGTCGGCCTGCTGCACACCGACCCAGCGTTTGCTGCGCTGCGCGGTGATCCGCGCTTCGAGCGTTTGGTACAGCCGCGCAAGTAGAGAGAACGACGGCAGCGCCATCGCGAACGGTTCGATCCGGATTTGGTCGAACAACCGCGAGCATGCGGGGTCATAGGCCCAAGTTATCGCCGTGCCAGTCCGGTATTCTCGCACCCTTCAGACCCGAATGCTCCCTGCCTTGTCCACTCGCGTTCTGCGTACTCTCTCGCTGATCGGCGTCGCGACTTTTACTGTGACCGTCGCCAGCCCGCTCGCCGCGCAGGTGATGCCCATCATCGAGACGCTGGTCCCTCTCGACAGCGCGCGTCGCATCACCATCCTCACGCCGACACTGGTTTCACGACTCAACCTCGTCGCGCCGGCGTGGCCGGTGGCCGGTTCGTTCCGTGAGGCGCGACTCTATCGCGTGGATGGCGGCACTCATGTCCTCGTCGTGCAGCGCGCGGACAGCACCGTCGCACGTTTCGCGCTCGACGCCACCGCCGTAGCCAGCCTGCAGAACGCGGTGAGCGCCGGCCTGGTCGCGCAGGGCCGCGGCGGCGATCGCCTCGTCGGTGAAGGCACCGGCGTGGTCGTGTCGCAGCCAGCCGGCAACACGTTCGTCCGCAACCAGACCTTCCTCGGGCTCGTGGCCTACGGCCCCGCCACGGCGGCGATCCTCAGCAAGACCAACGGTGCCGCCGCGGCCGGCGGCTACCTCCTTGCGGCCGGCACGTCGTTCTTCGTCGCGGCCAACACGGTCAAAGGCCGAGTGGTGACGCGAGCCCAGGCCGCACGTGCGGCACACGGTGGCACGCGAGGCGCGCTCGCCGGCGTCGGCATCGCTGCAATCGCCAACGCCGACGGCGGACCCGCTTGGGGGGCGTCAATTCTTGCCGGCGCCATCGGCGGCACAATCGCCGGATTCCAACAAGCCCGCGGGCTCAGCGACGGCGAAGCGGCCAGTGCCGGGTTCTTTGCCGACCTCGGCGCTCTCACCGCGCTCGGCATCGGCGGCAGCAGCGGCGCATTCAAGGGGCGGAAGACGGTAGTTCCCAACGACGCCAACAACCCGCAGTTTGGCACTTACACGAACACCGACAACAGCCTGCGCGGGCCCGGCAAGGCCGCCGTCGGTGCCGCGATCGGCGCGAGCGTCATCGGCTACGCGCTCGGCCCGCGCTATGCGCGCCGCGCCGCCTACAACGTCACCGCTGGCGACGTGAGCGTTGCGTTCGCCGGTGCTATGCTCGGTGGCGCAGCCGCCTCCGCATTGATCGGCGATGGGGGAGATGACACGCCCAAGTTCGGCGTGGCCGCCGCTGGCATTCTCGCTGGTGCCTTCCTCGCCGATCGCGGACTCGTGCGGAGAGCCGATCGAACGAGTGCCGACGGGACCCTCATCCAACTCGGCGCGCTGGCCGGTGCGTTGATGGGAGCCGGGGGCGCCGCGATCGCCGGAACCGAGACCCAGGGAGCCCTCGCGCTCGCGAGCGCTGGCGGCATACTCGGCTTGCTGGCGGCCGACAGAATCATAAAACCCGCCCGCGACGCTGGTCCACTACGCGGCATCATGCAGAGTTCAGCACGGGCGCTGGATGGACGCGTGTTCGTCTCACTCGGGCCCGTGACATCGGTGCGCGTGACGTTCTGATGCTCGCGCTCGATACGTTGGCTCTGCGAGGCCCGCTGCGACCGGGCCGGCCTCACCCCGCAAAAAACAATGGCCGCCGAATCCGTGAGGATTCGGCGGCGTTTTCGCGCAATTCGCGGCCGGTTGTTACCGGCGCTGTAACTTGCTCAACAGCTTGAGCATCTCCATGTACAACCAGATCAGCGTCACCAGGAAACCGAACGCGCCATACCACTCGAGCGACTTCGGAAGTCCCTGCTTCACCATCTGCTCAACACGATCCATATCGAGCAGCAAGAAGAACGCGGCAAGCCCCGTCGTCAGCAGGCTGAAACCGATGCCGAGCATGCCGTTGCCGTTGATGAACGGAATGCTCATGCCGAAGAAGCCAAGTGCGAATTGCACCAGATACGTGGCGAGCAGACCGAGCAGTGCCATACCCGCCACTGCACGCATGCGTTCGGTGACTTTGATGAGCCCCGCGCGATACACGGCAAAGAGGAGCACGGCCGTCACCAGCGTTGCCGCAACTGCCATCATCGGCAGGCCGGCAAAGCGCACGTTGTACAGCCCTGAGATCGCGCCGAGCGCGAGTCCCTCAACCACAGCGTAGATGGGGGCCGTGATCGGCGCCCACGTCGGCTTGAATGACGTGGCCAAGGCGAGCACGAGTCCGCCGATGCTGCCAAATATCATGGAGGCGCCCCACGACTCCGGCCGCTGCCACACCAGCAACGCGCTGAAAGTCGTCGCCAGCAACAACACCAAGGTCTTGGTCGCGGTGCCATTGACGGTCATCGCGGCGTCGCCGACCGCGCGGCGACTCAGTTCGTCGAGCGCCCTGGAACGCAGGGCAGGGTTGGTCGATTCCATGTCTCTGTATCGAAAAGGGTCTGGCGCGCGAGAACGCGGGAAAGCCGCGCGCATGGTGCTGTTTGAATCATAATCATGAGCCTGAGAGGCGTCGAAATTCCGAAAATGGCGTCTCTGGGCTCACTGAACCTTATACCCGTTGCGCTCGCCTCGGATCCTTTGGCCGGCGTCCGCTAGAAGCGGCACACCGGATACTCTGCGTCCGCCCCCGTTATGGCCAACCGGTCCCTCCGGTTCGCGATGGCCATCATCACATCGTGAATGAACCGCCCCAGGCGCGCAGAGTGGTCGTAATCGATGTACTGCGGTTCGTCCGTCGGCTGGTGGTAGTCCTGCGCGTAGCCAAGCGAGAAGTAGGTCACCGGGACTTGGTGGAAGACGTAGTTGACCTGGTCGCTGCGGCAGAATCGGTTCATCGGGTTGGCGACCACGTCCCACGTCTTGTCGATCGCCATCGGTTCGGCCCGGACGGCGTTCACCGAGTCGATCATGTCACCGAATTCGCGCGACAGGCGACGCGCCCCGAGCGTCTGCACCGAGTTGGGCCCGCCAAACTTCACCTGATCCGCGCGCCCCTTGCCGAGCATGTCCATGTTGTGCGCCGCGACAATGGACGTGAGCGGGATGGTGGGGTGGTCGGTGAACCACTTGGAGCCGAGAAGTCCCGCTTCTTCGCCCTCGTGCGAGACGAAGATGATTGAGCGGGCAGGCTTCTCCGTCGCAAAACGTTCCGCGATCTCGAGGAGGACGACCGTGCCGGAACCGTCGTCGTCCGCGCCGTTCATGATCGAATCCCGACGCGGCGGACGAATGCTGCGGGCCCGTGCGATGAGCGAGTCGATCTGGTGCTGCTGGGCGACCGTAGGGCGGCAAGCCGGGTCGTTGGAGCCCTGACGGCGGGTGATCGTGTTGACGGCGCGCAGCGAATCGTGGTCGACGGCAACGGCGTTGGTGCCGACATGATCGTTGTGCGCTCCGACGAGTACATACTCAGCCGCCCGCGCTGGGTCCGAGCCCGGCAGGACTGCGATGACGTTCCGCCCCGGCGTCGCGGACATGCGCCACACGTAGCTCCACGACGCGGTCACCGGCTGCCCCGTCGCGCCAACCGTCAACTGATCAACCGGCTTGCCGAACAGCTTGTAAGCCGCGTCCGGAGAAATCGTTGCCGCGCTTACGCCGGACACAGTGGTGGCTGACGTGATCGGCTGCATTGACATGCGCACGGTGAACGGCGACGCTCCACTCAGTGCCAGTGCCTCGGGGGACACCACGAGCACGCCAACGGCACCCGCAACTGCGGCGCGCGAATCGAGCGCACTCGCGCCGCCGGCAGCACCACCGCGACCTCCGGCTCCTCCGGCGGCACCTCCACGTCCACCGCGACCAACGGCCTGCTCGGCCCTCAGCTTTGCTTCGACCGCCGCCGCGGCCGCAGCACCAAACTTGTCGGGCACCGAGTCGCAGCGGAGCAGGGCAGCGGTCGCACCGCTGCCGCGGGCCGCGACCGGACCCAGTGCCGTCAGCGTGCCGGGGTTCACGACAAACACCGCGACCTTCCCCTTGAAGACGGCAGGGTCGAGGGCGACCGTCGTGTCGCCCCACCGACCCGCGAAGACGGCCTGGGCGTTCGAGATGTCAGCCTTGCCGCCGAACCCGTTGGCCGCCGTTGGCGCCATCGGGATGAAATCGGCTCTGGCGATAAGTGTCGACCCGCCGACCACGAGCTTCGTCGCCGCGCTGTCGAAGCCCGTCGGCCCAAACGCCAGCTCCTGAAAGTACGTGCCGTTGTCGCCGGCCGGTTTCAGGCCGAGCCGCTTGAACTCGCGGGCGATGTAGTCCGTCGCCTTGTAGTTGCCGATTTCGCCGATGCGGCGACCCATCATCGAGTCGTCGGCAAACCCATAGAGCCGCGTGCGGAGGTCGTTCGCGGTGATCTCAGGGGACGTCGGACGCGGTGCCCACGTCCGGGGGCCTTCGTCCGGCCAGACGGGCTTGGTCGCTGCGGGCTTGGTCCCCTTGGCCTTCTTGGCCGACGAGGACGTTCCCTGCGCAACTGCGCGGGGGGCGGTGCCGTGGAGCGCGCCGACGGCGCAAGTAACGACACAGGTAACGACGGCGGAACGACGGACGAGAATCCTGAGGCTGGGCACGGATAAGCTGTCGGCGAAAGGTCGAGGAGGAGGGCCGCGGGGTAGGCAGGGAGTCGCTACGCAATGAGTGGTGCTTGCCGCGCTCGAATGCGATCGCCAACGTTGGCGATGACTAGAAATACGCGATTCCTGTGTGCGGCGTTGTCGCTTGTTCCAATCACGATCGAAGCGCAAAGCGCGTCGACCGAGGTGCTTTATCTCAACGCAAAGGTATGGACGGGTGAAGCCGCACAACCCGACGCCGAAGCTTTCGCCGTGCGCGGCGATCGCATCGTTGCGATAGGAACCTCGGTTCAGGTTCGCGCAGGGGCGTCGGCGAACGCGCGCGTGGTCGATTTGCGCGGTCGACGAGTCGTGCCCGGCTTCAACGACGCGCACTGGCATCTGCCGTCGCGCAGTCAGGCCGATCTCGCCAACGCCGGTTCCGTCGCCGAAATACAGAAGCGTTTGCGCGAGTCTGCGAAGTCGCTCCCGCCGACTGCGTGGCTGCTCGGACGCGGGTGGGGGGCGTCAGACTTTCCGGACAATCAGCCGCATCGCAAGTATCTCGATGAGCTGTTCCCCGATCGGCCGGTGCTGCTGCGCGATCGTGACGGACATCAGGCGTTGGTGAACTCGAAGGCGCTCGCGATGAGTGGCGTGACCCGGACGACCCCTGATCCCGAGCGTGGGCAGATCGATCATGATCGCGCCGGTGAACTCACCGGTGTGTTCAAGGAATCGGCGGCATCGCTGGTGTCTAGACTTGTCCCTCCGGTGAGTGCGGCAGAAGTTGCGGTCGCGCTCGAGTCAGAGATGAAGAAGGCCGCATCGTTCGGGCTGACGTCGTTGCAGGAAGCCTCGGCAGGCGAGCCTGCAGGCGCGACATTCGTGGCCATGCAGCGAGCCGTCGCGCGCGGAACGATGCGCGTCCGTTTCCGTGTGTCAGTCCCGTTTGCGCACGACGCCACGCCGACACAGATCGCGCGCTACGTCACACTGCGCGATGCGACCAAATCGCCGTTGCTGTCATACGGTATCGCCAAGGGAATGCTCGACGGTACCGTCGACGCAAAGACGGCAGCGATGCTCGAGCCATACGTCGGCGGGGGGAGCGGACTCCCCTTCTGGGAGGCCGATAAGCTGAATGCGGCCGTTGCGGCATACGATAAGGCGGGACTGCAAATCGAACTGCATGCGATCGGTGATCGCGCAGTCCGCATGGCGCTCGATGCGTACGCACACGCTCAAAAGGGGAATGGCACTTCGGGACGACGCCATCGCATCGAACACGTCGAAGTGCCATCACTTGTCGACTTGCCGCGCTTCAGCCAACTCGGCGTGATCGCCTCTACACAGGCGATCTTTGCGAGCCCCGATGCAACGACCCTGCAGAACTACGCGCCGCTCCTGGGGCCTTCGCGCGCATCACATTCGAATGCGTTCAAACTCTTCGATGACGCTGGCGCGGTGCAGGCATTTGGCAGCGACTATCCGGTGTTTCCGATGGACGTCCTGCGCGGTATCGCGACAGCGGTGACTCGCACAATGCCCGATGGCACACCGAGCGGAGGCTGGTATCCCGAGCATCGTATCTCAGTGGAGGCAGCACTTCTGCATTTCACACGGGACGCGGCGTACGCCAGCTTTGCCGAGCGCGAGAAAGGGACGATCACGGTGGGCAAGTACGCAGACTTTGTTGTCCTCTCGGACGACGTGCTCACGGTGGCGCCGGCGCAGCTGTTCAAGACGCGGGTGCTGTTGACCGTGATGGGCGGGCGCGAGACGTGGCGGGATCCGCAGTTTCGGTAGGGAACGGCAACTACATCTCTCGCGGAGGCGCGGAGACGCGGGGAACTCTAACAGCAACGGCAAGCAACTCTCACAGCCGGATGCTGATCGACCGCGCGGATCTCGCCGATACGACGAACAGCAAAAAAAGGAAAGTTGTTTGTCCTATTCGCGACATTCGCGTTGATTCGCGGCAAGCAGTTGTTGTTCCCGCCGTTGTTGTTCCCGCAGTTGCAGTTCCCCGCGTCTCCGCGCCTCCGCGAGACATGCAGTTGCTGTTGTTCGCAGTTCTGCGAGCCGTGCCGTCGCCCGGTCGCAGATCGTCGCGGTGAGCTACTCCGCCCGACGAACCAGCGTGAGGATCGAATAGACCGCGACTGCCTCGTCGTTCTGGTTCATCACTTCCACATCCCATTCCACAACGCCCTGCGGAATGTTGCTGTCGACGGGTGTGTCCTTGGCCGTTTTCTGTTTGACGGTGAGGATGACATGAACGGTGTCGCCAGGATACACTGGTTTGGTGAAGCGGAGGTTGTTCATCCCGTAGTTCGCGAGCACCGGACCGAGTGCCGGTTCCACAAAGAGTCCGGCCGCAACGGAAACGATGAAGTAGCCGTGAGCCACGCGACCCGTGAAGACGCCGTTTGATCGCGCTTCCTCGTCGTTCATGTGCGCGTAGAACTTGTCGCCGCTGAGGTTCGCAAACGCCACAATGTCGTCGAGCGTGATGAGACGGGTGCCCGTGACGTGAGTATCGCCGACGTTCAGTTCGTCGAACGTTTTCCGGAACGGATGCACCGCGTCGTTGGTGGTTGCGGCGCCTTTGCTCCACTCACGCGTGATCGCGGTAACCATCGAAGGGCTGCCTTGAATCGCCGTGCGCTGCATGTAGTGCAGCACGCCGCGTGCACCGCCCATCTCCTCGCCACCACCGGCACGACCGGGACCACCGTGAACGAGATTTGGCAGCGGTGAACCGTGTCCCGTGCTCTCCTTCGCGCTGGTCTTGTCGAGCACCATCAGGCGACCGTGATAGGGTGCGACGCCAACAATGACTTTGCGCGCGACCGCCGGGTCGCCAGTTATGAGCGATCCGCACAGCGAGCCACGCCCAAGCTTCGCGAGCTCGATCGCTTCGTCGAGATTGCGGTATGGCATGATGGTGTTCACCGGACCGAACGCTTCGATATCGTGTGCCTCGCGACGATTGAACGGATCGGCGCACGCCATCAGCATCGGGCCAAAGAACGACCCCTTGTCGCGATCAGCGCCGACTACGTTGAAGTCGCCACCGCCGTACACCACTTCTGACGACGCACGAATGCGTTCAGCGGCTGCGCCGACGTCGCGCACTTGGCCACGGCTGGCGAGTGGACCCATGCGTACGCCCTCGACAGACGGATCGCCAATGATGGTCTTCTCAAGACGTGCGCGCAGCGACTTGATAACATCTGCTTCCATGCCGTTGGGCACAATCGTACGACGGATGGCCGTACATTTCTGTCCAGCCTTGGTCGTCATCTCACGCACCACTTCTTTGATGAACAGATCAAACTCTTCGGTACCCGGCACTGCATCTGGCCCGAGGATCGAACAGTTGAGCGAATCGGCCTCCATGTTGAAACGCACGGAGTGTTGCATCATCGCTTTCCCTTCCTTCAGCATCTGGCCGGTGGCGGCAGAACCGGTGAACGCAACCACGTCCTGTTCGGTAACGTGATCGAGCAGATCGCCCGCACTGCCGCAGATGAGCTGGAGCGCACCGGCTGGGAAGATGTTGGCCGCGATCATCTCGCGAAACATGCCTTCGGTGAGATAGCTCGTGACCGTCGCCGGCTTCACGATGCACGGCACACCGGCCAGTAGCGAAGGCGCAAGCTTTTCGAGCATCCCCCAACACGGGAAGTTGAACGCGTTGATGTGAATCGCGACGCCTTCCAGCGGGACGCAGATATGTCGCCCAACGAAGGTGCCGCCCTTGGACAGTGATTCCGCCGGACCTTCGACGTGAAACGTTTCGTTCGGGAACTCGCGACGGCCGCGACTTGCATAGGCGAAGAACGTGCCGATGCCACCATCGATATCCACCCACGAGTCAGCGCGGGTCGCGCCCGTCATCGCCGACAGCGTGTAAAACTTCTCTTTCTGCTCCATGAGATGCCGGGCCATCGCCTTGAGCATCGCGGCGCGTTGATGAAACGTCAGCGCGCGGAGTGCCGGACCGCCGACATTGCGCGCGTACTCCGTCATAGCCTTGAAATCGAGACCGCCACTGGAGGCCTCACCGATCTTTTCGCCGGTGATGGCGTGAATGAGATCCGCGGACTTGCCTATCCCCGCGACCCACTGGCCGAGTGCGTAGTTCATGAGCGTCATGATTCAGTTTCGTTGGTAGCGGTAGTGATGCTTTGCGTATGTGCGCTGTCGTGCTTCGATTGCTTGGCCAATGCCTTTCTGTCATTCCACGTTTTAAGCACCGCCGACTGTGTGGGTCGATCGGCGGGGAGCTCACGCAACGGCTCGACGGCGCGCCATGAGTTGCGCATAGCCTCTGGCAGCTGCTGGTACAGCGCGGTGCCGCTGCTCTTCCAGTCGAGCATCTCGTCGCTCACGTCCTTCACGACCCTGGCTGGGTTGCCGAGAACAACTTTTCGGGGTGGGATCTGCATGTCGGCCGGCACAAAGCACAGTGCGCCAACAACACAGCCTGCTCCAACCGTCGCGTTGTCCATGATGACGGCATTCATTCCGATCAGCGCATTCGCGCCAATGCGCGCACCGTGCACGATGGCGCCGTGCCCGATGTGCGCCGCCGCTTCAAGCACGACAGTAACACCCGGGAACATGTGGATCGTGCAATTCTCCTGCACGTTACACCCGTCTTCGATGACCACGCCGCCCCAGTCCCCGCGAACGGCAGCGCCCGGCCCGATATACACATCGCGCCCGATGATCACGTTGCCGGTCACCGACGCCCCCGGGTGCACGAACGCTGATTCGTGCACAACTGGTATGAATCCGTCAAATTCGTAGATCATCGTTGTTGTGAGTTGCGGCCGTTTAAACGCGCTCGATGATCATCGCAAACCCCTGCCCGACACCGATACACATGGTGCACAAGGCATACCGCTTCTGCTGACGATGCAGTTCACGCGTGGCGGTCAGCGCGAGTCGCGCGCCACTCATGCCGAGCGGGTGGCCGAGCGCAATGGCGCCGCCGTTTGGGTTCACACGCGGGTCGTCATCGGCGATGCCCAGTTCACGCAGCACGGCAAGCGACTGCGCCGCGAACGCTTCGTTCAGCTCAATAATGTCCATCTGATCGAGCGTCAGGCCGGCTAGCTCGAGCGCACGCTTGGTCGCGGGCACCGGCCCCATCCCCATTACGCGCGGCGCGACACCAGCCGCCGCGCTCGACACGACGCGCGCCAACGGCCGGAGCGACAGCTCGTTCACGGCGCGCGACGACGCAAGCAGCAGTGCCGCCGCGCCATCGTTGAGTCCTGCTGAATTGCCGGCCGTCACACTCCCCTGGCCGTCGGTGCGAAACACAGGTCGGAGTTTGCCGAGGATGTCGACTGTCGTGTCCGGGCGAATGAACTCGTCCTGCTCAACGCGAATCGGCGGGCCTTTGCGCTGCGGGAGCTCCATCGGGACGATCTCTTCGACAAAACGACCGGCAGCGCGCGACGCGGTCGCCTTCTGCTGCGACCGAAACGCAAACGCATCCTGATCGCCGCGCGAAATTCCATACTGCTCGGCAACGTTCTCCGCCGTTTCCCCCATCGAGTCCGTGCCATGCAACGCTTGCATCTTGGGATTCACAAACCGCCAACCCAGACTCGTGTCGAACAGCTGAATGTCGCGTGCAAACGGTGTGCTTCCTTTCGACATGACAAAGGGCGCACGCGTCATGTTCTCGACGCCGCCAGCCACGTACACGTCGCCTTCGCCAATCTTGATGCCGCGCGAGGCGGCAGCGATCGCGCTCAATCCGGATGCACAGAGGCGATTCACCGTCTCGCCCGGCACGCTCGTTGGCAGTCCAGCCAGCAGCAGCGACATCCGCGCAACGTTGCGATTGTCCTCGCCGGCCTGATTGGCGCAGCCGAGTATGACGTCGGCGATACGTGTCGGGTCGACGGACGGGTTGCGCGCCATCAGCGCCGAGATGACATGCGCGCCAAGATCGTCCGCGCGGACCGCGCTCAGCGCGCCGCCCATGCTGCCGATGGGCGTGCGCACGCCGTCGATGATGAACGCGTCTTGGATAGGTGTGTCCTCACGAATTGCATCGTTCACTGGTGTTGCCTCACGACTGCTGCGTCAACTGTTCTCTCCTAAGAGTGTTCCGCGACGCTGAGCAATCCGTCGGAGCCGTACACTCGCGCGATAGCGGCTGTCGCCGTACTCGGCATGCAGGGCATCGAGTCGAGCCAACACCGCAGCGGGTCCAAGCTGATCGCCCCACGCCAACAGTCCACGCGGATAGTTCACACCGGCCGTCATCGCAGTTTCTACGTCGGCAGCATTCGCGATGCGCAGATGAACGGCATCGACCGCCTCGTTCACCAGCATCGCAACGATCCGGTTGACGATCGCTTCGCCAAGCACGGCGTCGCGCGTTGGTTCGGGCTTTGCTGCATCCTGAGCATAATCGTAGAAGCCGCGCCCGCTCTTGCGGCCAAGCAACCCTGCTTCAACCAGCCGCTGCTGTGAAATGGACGGCCGATAGCGCGGATCGTTGTACGTCGCCTCAAACACCGAACGCGTCACTGCGAAGTTCACATCGTGGCCAATGAAGTCGGTGAGCTCGAACGGGCCCATGCGAAATCCGCCAAGTTCGCGCATGGCCCAGTCGATCGTGGCAATATCGGCGATCCCTTCCTCGAGTATGCGCATCGCCTCGCCATAAAACGGCCGCGCAACGCGATTCACGATGAACCCCGGTGTATCGCTCGCCATCACAGTCGTCTTGCCCCACGCGGTCATCAGCGCGCGTGCTGCGCCGGCAACCGCCGGAGCCGTAGCGATCGACGGAACAATCTCTACCAGCGGCATGATGGGTGCCGGATTGAAAAAGTGCACGCCCACGACACGTTCCGCGTGCTTGCAACTGCCGCCAATGGCTGCGATCGAAAGCGACGATGTATTCGACGCGAGAATCGCATCCTCGGGCACCACGGCTTCAAGCGTACGAAAAAGTGTCCGCTTGACTGAGAGATCCTCCACGATCGCCTCAATCACCAAGCCGCACTCCGCAAACGACGCGAGCCCCGCTTCACTCACGCCGTCAGCCACCGTGATTCGTGCCACGATCGCCTCAGCCTCACTCTGCGTGCGTCGACCCTTTGACACGTCGCGGGCCATCGACGCGGCAATGCCGTCCATGGCACGCTTCTGCGCGGCCGGTTGTGCATCAGCGAGGATCACACTGTGGCCGTTGGTTGCGGCCACCTGCGCAATGCCAGCGCCCATGGCGCCTGCACCGACCACACCAATCGTTGCCGCACTGCTCAACCCGCTTTCTATCGCCGAGTTCACTGACGTCACGCCCCGCGATAGACTGGCTTCCGCTTCTCGAGAAAGGCTCGCACGCCTTCTGCGTAGTCGGCGGTCTGTCCTGCTTCGTGCATGGCTTCGGCTTCGACTTCAAGCTGCTCGTCGAGGGAATTGGCGAAGGACGCATTCATCGCACGCTTGGTGAGACCGAATCCGCGCGTGGCTTGCGTGGCGAGCGTCCGGGCCAACGTCAACGCTGCTTCGTGCAGCTGTGACAACGGAACCACATCCCAGATCAGCCCCCACTCTTTGGCCTTCGCGGCCGGCATCTTCTCGGCGAGAAAGAACATTCCGGTCGCGCGCTGAGACCCGACTAGTCTCGGCACGAAGAACGTTCCACTCGTATCGGGAATGAGACCGAGCTTGGCAAAGCTCTCGACAAAGCTCGCTTCTTCGGCCGCGATGGTGAGATCGCAGGCGAAGGCGAGGTTTGCCCCCGCCCCCGCGGCGATACCGTTCACCGCACAAATGACCGGCTTTTCGAGATTGCGGATAGCCCGAATGATCGGGTTGTATCCCATTCGCACAAATTCACCGATGTCGGGCATCGGGCCGTCACCCTGCGGTAACGCTTCGGCCAGATCCTGTCCCGCGCAAAAGCCGCGACCCGCGCCCGTGATGAGCAGGGCGCGCACCATCGGGTCGCTAGCGGCGACCTGCAACGCCTGTTGCACCTCGCCCGCCATGGCCCGCGTGAAGCTGTTCAGCACGTCGGGGCGGTTCAATGTGAGCGTCATCACACCGTCGCTCACATCTACTGCTATGAAGTGGTATGACATGCGCCGCAAGATACTGCACACGGCAACACGCCGCGCCCCGCGTACGCGACTTCGGGGCACACTCTCCCGTTGGGGCTGTGGCTCGGCCAATTTTCAGCATGGCCTCCACCGCACGTCCTTCCGCTCTACCCGCCGCGCCCGCAACTCCGGCCGTCCTCGCCGCTCTGCCGTTCAGCGCCTCCTCCGTGCGCGACGCGTTCGATTGGCGCCGCATCGCCTATCAGGTGCTCGCGTCACGTGCGCTGGATGAAATCGAAGAGGGCACCAATCGTGGTCGCGGTTCCGTTCCGCGCGAGCACGTGGTGCTCTACCAATTCTCGGCGCGCGGACACGAAACGGCGCAGATCATTCTTGGCTCGTTGCTCAACGCACGACACGACGGAGTCGGCGCGTACTATCGCTCGCGTCCGCTCCTCCTCTCGCTCGGCCTCACCCTCGAAGACGCGTTTGGAAGTCCGCTTGGACGGAGCGGCGGATTCAGCGATGGCCGCGATATCGGCGTCGTGTGCAACCTCCCGAATCGCGAAGGACCAATTGTGTTGCCGATGGCCGGCGACGTTGGGTCGCAGTACACGCCCGCGGCAGGCTGGGCGCAGGCCATCATCTACCATCGCGATTCACTGGGCGACGCATCGTACGACGGCAGCATCGCCATCGCCGTTGGTGGTGACGCATCCGTCGCGACCAACGGCTTCTGGGCTTCGTTGACCATGGCGACGACGCTGAACTTGCCGATGCTCTTCTACATCGAAGACAACGACCTCGGGATCTCGGTGCGTGGTGACATGCAGACGCCGGGTGGCAATATCGCGCGCAATCTCGCGTCGTTCACGAATCTGTTGGTCCGCGACGGCGACGGAACCAACCCGCATGAGTCGGCCGGATTACTTCAGGAGGCCGTCGCGCACGTACGGGCCGGGAACGGACCTGCGCTGGTGCGTCTCACCGTGCCGCGCCTTTCGAGTCATTCCGGCCCGGACAACCAGAAGGGTTATCGTACGCCGGATGAAATCGCGTCAGACGCTGAGCGCGATCCGCTGCCACGGCTGCGCGAGTATCTCGTGCCGGCGCTGCTGTCGCCGGATGAATGGGCGGAGATCGAAGCTAACGTCGCGCACGATGTGGGCATCGCACTCGAAGGTGCGCGTTCACGCGCGATGCCTGACGCAACGCGCGTTGCGCAGCATGTGTATGCAGATGAGTCTCCGGACGTTGCCGAAGCATTCGGTGGCCTGACGCGCGCCGAGCGCGCAGCACTTGGCGGCACTGATGTGGCGGAGACCGAGGGCGATCTGCTGCGGTTTGCGGAGGCGATCCGTCGCACGCTCCGACATGAACTTGCCGTCAACCCGAAAGTGGTGGTGTTCGGTGAAGACGTCGGTCGCAAGGGCGGCGTGCACCTGGTCAGCGAAGGGCTGCAGAAGCAGTTCGGCGCGGCGCGCGTCTTCGACACGAGCTTGTCCGAAGAGGGAATCATCGGACGTGCAGTGGCGATGGCGATCAGTGGGATGGTGCCTGTCGCTGAAATTCAGTTTCGCAAGTACGCCGACCCCGCCGCCGAACAGTTGAACAACTGCGGCACGCTGCGCTGGCGCACGGCCAATCGGTTTGCGGCGCCAATTATCGTGCGCATGCCCGGCGGCTTCGGCAAAGACGTCGGCGATCCGTGGCACTCGCTCAGCGATGAAGTCCGTTTCGCGCACGCGTACGGGTGGCAGGTGGCCATGCCGTCCAACTCAGCGGACGCAGTCGGGTTATTGCGCGCGGCGATGCGTGGCGCCAACCCGACGATCTTCTTCGAACACCGCTCGTTGCTCATGACGGGCGATGGCAGCGCGCGCTATCCCGGTGACAACTATGTGTTGCCGTTCGGCCGTGCGCGCACTGTTCGTGAAGGCACCGACCTCACGCTTGTGACATGGGGCGCCATGGTACACCGCGCTGCATCTGCCGCCGCGCGTTTTGACGAGCGCATCGGGCTGATCGACCTGCGCACCATTGCACCGTGGGACCGGGAGGCTGTCCTTGCATCCGTGAAGAAGACCGGGCGCTGCCTCATCGTGCACGAAGACAACATCACCGCCGGCTTTGGTGCAGAAATCGCCAGCGCCGTCGCGCAGGATGCGTTCTGGCATCTCGACGCGCCGGTTGTCCGTGTCGCGCCGCGCGATGTGCCCATGCCGTATCACCCCGATCTGCTGGCCGCCCTGCTCCCGAACGTCGAAGAAATCGCGACGACGATCGAGCGGGTGTTGAGTGCGTAGCTCGCACTTCGTGGCGGTTTGAAAACACCATGCACGTTTCATGCGGCCAGTGTTGCGCTGCGACGGAGCCAGGGTGACCGTCGTTACTCAGCAATCCCCAGTCTGTACGAATCCCCCCCCAGCCCCCTCCCCAATGCGTGAGTACCACTTCCAGGCCACCGACTCCACGGTCACTGAGCTCCGTCGACTGCGCGCGGAGTGGGCCAGCTTCCATGTCGAGGACAAAGCGCTGGTCGTTGCGCTCGCGGATGGTCGAGTGATTCGCGTGCAGGTCGAAGCGGCCGACATCGAGGACGATTTCGAAGCCTTTCGACTGGAAGCTGTTCACGTCAAAGGCAAAGACGCGATCACGACCGTTGGGTTTGAGGCACCGGTCGATTTCGCCGACGGCGACAACGATATCGTCCTCTTTACCGGCGCCACGTGGAGCGAGCCCGGTTCGGTCGTCAACGGTGCCACCGACGCCGCGGCCACGATGACCTTCAGCGGGCATCCGGGGCTACTCTCGGAGACGGCGGCCGTGGTGTGCATCACGACCGACGCGATTGTCATTGCGGCCAAGACGGGCAATGGGATGCTCGTGCGCACAGGGCTCGCGCCGAATACAGTCGATGTCGTACGGGACCGCGACACGATCGCGAAGTTTCTTACGGAGCGCGGCTACCAGTCGGCCTAGGGGCCGCCGCGCCGGAGACGTTGCACAGCGTGGAAGCTGCTACGCCGCGCTCTTCGCGGCCGCCACCGCCAGACACACCCAACCGGCGATAAAACACACGCCGCCGATCGGCGTCACCGCGCCAAGGGCCCGCACGCCAGTCAGCGCCATAGCGTAGAGCGAACCCGAAAAGAGTACGGTGCCGGCGAGCAGAAGCCAGCCGCTCGCGGTCGTCCAGGCGCCCGGCCACCGCGACGCCACCCACGCCACACCCAGCAGCGCGACGGCGTGATACATCTGATAGCGGGCTCCAGTCTCAAAGACCTCGAGCATGCGTGGCTCGAGGCGCGCACGGAGCGCATGCGCCCCGAACGCGCCCGCACCAACGCCGATGGCGCCGGACAACGCGCCGATGATGACGAACAGTCGGTCCACTCGCCGTTCCGCCAGTATCAGGCTTCTGCTTCGACGATCGCCGAGGGTTCGGCCGGTGCAGCGACCGGGGCCGCAGGCGCTGGACGGACGCCACGCCGCCAATGCGACGCGACCGGTTCGGCACGACGCGCGAGCAAGTCTGCGTAGTACTGGAGGACGCGGGCTTTTACGGTCGCTTCGGTGTCGGTTTCTTCCGCACGGAACGGCGCGTAGCGGTGACGGTCGTCGGTAGAGACTCCAAACCACCACCACGCATCCTTGCGGGCACCGGTTGCCGCTTCTATCCGGCAGGTGAAACGGAGTCCGTCCTTCTCAAATTCGAATGCGTTCAGCAGAGGGGCCTCGTAGTTGACGATATACCTAAAGGTAACCCACTACAGAGCCTGACAGTTACACTTCTACGTATGTACCCGAATCTGATTTTCTCCGAAGGTGGTGCGCTTTGACTCCCCCCCCACGCAAACGTCGCGGCTCAGGCCGGCCGGCCCAGCCACAGACGTCCGTTCCGACTGGTCGGGTCGCGTACGCCGAGACCCGGCGTTGGCTCTTGGCGAAACACGGGCCAGTGTGCGCCTACTGCGAGCGGGTGGTGGCAGAGCGGGTCATTACCCTCGACCACGTCACTCCGCGCCGTGGCCAGAGCGCCTACGACCGGCGGGACAATCTGGTGCTCTGCTGCCGCCTGTGTAACGCGGCCAAAAAAGACCGGAGCTTTTTATCGTTCCTGCTGGAGCGTCCGGCGCGTGCGGCCAGTCTGCTCACCCACGGCGATCACCTCAGTCACATGCTGATTGACTTGGTGCATCAGATCGCGGGACCGGAGGCCGTGGCCCGCGCCAAGCGGCTGGCCGATCCGGATTACCCGTACTCCGACTAACGGGAGAACGCGGCCGCGTCCCCACTCTCTTTCCGTTTCCGTCGGCGCCGCCCCACATCGCTCGCGACAGCGTTCGAGCGCTCGCAGCATTGGCGTCGCCTCGGGTTCGCCGTCCGCGCACCGATCGTGAAGCGGCAATTCCCGCACCTACTCCTGTAGCTCGGCCACTCCGTCGGATAGCGCGTCGGACGCCACCTATTGTATCGGGCGTGTTGGCGGTCGCGACGCTCACGGCGGGCTCGGCGTGGTCATCGTAGCGCGGTGTGGTTTCTCCGACCCGCACCACGTTTACTTGCGCTACCTCAGTATCGCACGCCGTCCTCGATGAGCTGAATAAGGGTGCGGCCGCCACGCCGCGCTTGCCGGTTGGCATCGTCCAGCAGGGCGTCCGGGAGCCTGACGGTCGTTCGTTGCATATGTCAATCACGTCGACATATGTCCGATATGTCGAAGCAACGAAAAAGCGGCCACGAATTGCGCGAGTAACTCCGCGTGTGTTCAGAGTTCCGTCGTGGTTCGTTCGTAGTTCGTTCGTGGTTCGTTCGTGGTTCGTTCGTGGTTCGTTCGTGGTTCGTTCGTGATATCGTTTGCAGTTGATTCGCGCAATTCGCGCAATTCGTGGCCGCTGTTGAACGCCGTTCAGCGCAGTGCGTTCAGGAGCGGAACCCCGTCGAGCTTTTCAAGCGGCTTCACGCCGAGCAGTTGCGCCAGCGTTGGTGCGAGATCGACCGTGCGCACAAACTCGGCATGCTTCCCGGGGGTGATCCCCGCGCCAAAGAAAATCAGCGGGACGTTCGAGTCGTAGTCGTAGGGCGACCCGTGCGATGCGACGTTGCCACCCCAAGTGCTCAAGGGCGTGAGCGTCACGATCAGCTCAATGGGCAGTGTTGCCGGGAATTGATGACTCCACCGCCGCGCGATCGGATCGGCGAGCGTGTCGGCCAAGAGCGCACGAAAGCGATCGGCGCGTGCGACACCGGGCATGGCGCGCGCAGAAACGGCAAATGCATCGATGATCGAGTCGACGTTCACCGTTGATTTCTTGAGCGCGGCGCGGTCGACGGTCATGAGCTGCTGATCCATGTCAATCGCAAACGTGTCGACCTTGGCGGCACGAAGCAGCGCGCGAATCGGGGGCATCAGTGACGAAAGCCTCGCGCGCACCGGCGGCGGCTGTTTTCCCTGTGCGTTGGCGATCTCCGGAATGGTGCCCACGCCGTGATCGCCAGTAAGCACGACGGTCACCTTGGTTGAATCACGCAACGTGTACAGCGAATCGAGGAAGCGACCGATCGCGCGATCGACGCGCAAAATCTGATCGTGCATCTCGCGCGAGTCCGGGCCATACCGATGGCCGATCACATCGGTCGCTGACAGCGACACTCCGAGCAGGTCGGTGTGCGAGCCCTTCCCGAGCGCGAGCGAATTGACTCCCGCAAGCGCGAAGGCGAGGACGATGTCGTCCATGAATGGAGTCGTTCGGACGAGACTCTGCGCATCCACCACATCATCGGGAAGATGATGCGGAAAAACGAAATCGCTGCCACCCCCTTCCACCGGCACACTGTCCAGCTCCGCGTACTCTGTTGGCGCGAGCAACAGCTCCCAACTTTTTCCGGCGTAACCCGCCGGCATGTGGCGACCGTTGAATTCATTCACCCACTTGGGGATCGCGTCGCGGTAATACGCGCTTGTGGTGAAGCGACCATCGGGGGAATACCAGAACACGTCGCTCTTGGACCGACCAACGGGCAGAATGGCGCCGCGATCCTTCATCGAAACCGATAACGTGCGCGAACGGGACTGCGCCTCACGCACCCAATCGACAAGCGTCGTGCCGACAAAGCGGCGCGGCGACGCGCCATTGCCATACGCGCCGGCCAGGAGCGGCATGCTTTCGTCTTCGACACCGATAGCGTTCATCATGATCCCGGTTGATCGCGGAAAGCGGCCGGACATGAGCGTCGCGTGTCCGGGCGCGGTCTCCGTGATGGCGTGATCGTGATGCGCATTGGTGTACCACGCGCCACCTTGCGAGAGGCGCGCGAGTCCACCGTTCAGCTGCCGCGCGAATCGCTGGATGTAGTCGCCGCGCATCTGGTCGATCGTGATGAGGACCACGAGCGAGGGCTTGTCTGCCGCGGGCGGCGTGTCTGCCGAGGGCTTGGCTGCCGAGGGCGTGTCTGGCGACACGGGAGCCAGCCTACCGCCCGGCAGTGGCGCGGCAGCGAGGAGCAGGAGTGCGGCGCGGACCGCAGGGGACCGGAGTGCGTCGGCGAGTCGTGGCATGTGGCGAATGTGGGCTGGGCGTCGTGAACCGGCAAGCAGCGTGGTACCACACCCGCCGGCAATCTGCACATGGCGCCAGACCGGGGACTGCACGATACTTGCCGAGTATTCACACGGGAGAAGAAGGGCGTGACAGGGTTTGGAACTCAGACAGCACCAGCGACCCGCGTGATTGCGCGCGCAATCATCTACTACATCGTGCTCATCAGCGCGGCGACGTTGGGCTGGACTCATTTACCCCATGGCGGGGCGATGGCTCCGACCTCGCTCGACGCGCTCTTCGGCGGTGGCCCGCCGCCGGTGCTCAAGGGCGATGCCGTGTCGCCGCTGGACGAAGTCACGCTCGCCATCACCGTCTTTGTCGCGATGCTCGCGGCCGTGCTGCTGTCGCTACCGGTGGCGTGGGTGTATCTGCTCACACGGGCGAAACGTGGCTACCAGCAGTCGGTCGTCCAGCTGCTGATCATTCTGCCGGTCGTCGTCTCCGGCATCGTGCTGATGGTCAAGTACAGCGTGGCGTTGGCGTTCAGTCTGGCGGGGGTCGTGGCGGCGGTTCGCTTTCGTAATACCCTCGACGACAGCAAAGACGCGGTTTACGTGTTTCTCGCCACGGCGGTTGGGATTGCGTCGGCGGTGAACCTTCCCGTTGCCGCGGTGCTCTCGATCGGCTTCAACATCGTGACGCTGGTGCTCTGGTACACCGACTTCGGCAGCGCACCGGTTGAACTCGAAGGACGCATCGCGGAGAAACGACTCAAGCGCGCCCGCGATCTCGCACGCACCGGCACTTTCGTTGCGCGCATCGACGATGAAGTATTTCGCAACATGACGCGCGAGCAGCTCGAAGGCGTCGCGGAACGCGCGTGGAAGCGGGCCAGCACCTCAACCGAAGAAGACGCGCCGATCATGTCCGCCGACGCGCGCCTCCGCATCAATACGGGCGATGTTGCGGCATTACGTCGGAGCATCGAGCCACGACTGCAGGACCTCGTGAAGCAGTGGCGCTTTGGGTCGGTCACGCCGACGCCGGAAGGCGAGCTGGTCGAATACATCCTTCAGCTGCGCAAGAAAACGACGCCGGAAGATCTGCTTGCGCTCGTCCGCGCGGCCGGCTCGGTACACGTGATCGACGCCGAACTGCGGTAGCGTCGCTTCGCTCGCCCATCTGCATCAGCCGAACTGCATCACGACCCGCACCTCTTTCATCTTCGCCGATCTCCCAATGCCACGCTCTTCGCTTCGCTCTCCACTGCGATTGCTGCTCGCTACCGCGCTGCTGGCCACTGCGCTGAGCGCAACATCATCGCCGCTCGTCGCGCAGAAGAAAGAAAAGAAGAAATCTGACAGCTCCGCCACCGCCGAACCGAAGGCGAAGAAACCGTATAAATTGCCGCCGCTCTTCGCGAGTGAAAAACCACTTGCGATTACGCTGACGCTGAACATCAAGGCGGTGCGGAAGGATCGTGGCGCTGAGGCGCCATATCACGCCGCGTCGTTGAGCTACACCGACAGTGCAGGCTCCGTCATCACGGTTCCAATGCGCGCCCGTACACGCGGGATCTGGCGTCTCAAGAATTGTGACTTTCCGCCGCTCCGTCTCAAAGTCAGCGACAAGGCCACCAAGAAAACGATCTTCCACGACCTCGGCGAACCGAAGCTGGTCAACTTCTGCCGCAACAACGACGCGTACGAACAGTACGTCCTGCAGGAGTTCATGCTCTACCGAATCTATCAGGAACTGACACCGGTCAGTCATCACGTGCGTCTGCTCAAGGTGACCTACACCGACAGCGCGACGGGCAAAATCGAAGCCACGCGTTATGGGTTCATCTCCGAAGACCCGGCGCAAGTCGCGGAACGCATGAACGGCGCGATTGTCAAGGAGAAGGGCGCAGACTCCGACGATCTCAATCCCGCGCAGTCGGCAATTGCCTTTCTCTTTCAGTACATGATCGGCAATACTGACTTTTCATTCGCTGGCTTGCACAACGCCGAACTGGTTCGCACCGGCACCGGTGAGATTTTCCCGATTGCGTACGATTTCGACTACGCCGGTGCCGTCAATGCATCGTACGCCACGCCCGACCCACGCCTGCGCATCAAGACCGTGCGTGAGCGCCAGTTCCGCGGCTACTGCGCCTTCAACGCGGAATATCCCAAGGCTCTGCCGCTCTTCACAGAAAAGAAAAATGGGATCTACGCGCTCTACACCGACCCGCTTGGCCAACTCCTCTCGCCCCGCCTGACCAAAGAGACGCTGAGCTACTTCGACGACTTCTACAAGGACTTCCAAACCCCGAAGGACGCGCAGCGGAAGATCTTCGATGGTTGCGTCGCGACGAATTGAGCGTCGGTGGGGCCTGACTTGACGCGCGCTGACGGCGCGCGCGTCCCGGTACTATGTTGCGACATGCCGAACGGTGGTCGTGCGGCTGGTGCTTTGCGCTCGCTCGCGCCTACGCATCCCTTTCTTCAGCGACACGCACGCACCGGAGTTCCCGCGATTGGCCCGTAAACCCAACTACGACTACGAGAAGCGCCGCAAGGAAATGGAGCGGCAGGCGAAGAAGGACGCCAAGAAGGAAGAGCGCGCGCGTCGTAAAGCCGCCGGGCTTCCTGACGAGTACGACGAATTCGGCAATCTCCGCACGGGCGATGAGCCCGAATCGGATGCCGACGTCGCACCCGAGTCCGTCGAGCCTTAGTTCACCAGGGTTTCTGCCGCCGGGTACTGTGGCGGCAGCGATTGCGGCAGCAATTGGCGCTGCGACGCCGACGGAAGCTCCAACCGAAAGTCGGCGCCACCCCCGACGCGCGGCGAATAGATCACCTCGCCGTGCTGGGCCAGCGCGAACGTCCGGGCGATCGCCAGCCCCATCCCGGTCCCCGTCGGCGACTGACGCGCCGCCGTGCCGCGAGTCAGTGGCTGGAACACGTGTTCGACTTCGTCCGGCGCGAGTCCGGGTCCACGATCCGAGACCGCGATCTGAACGACGCCATCGACAAAGCTCGAACTGACGTCAATCTGCGTTCCCGCCGGTGAATAGCGCGCAGCGTTTACGAGCAGATTGCCAAGGATCTGAAGCGTCAGCGTGAAGTCGCAGCGCACCATCAGCAACGGCTCAATCGCCGCTGGATGCACGACGACTCTGTGCGTGCTGAGCGCGCTCTCCGACGACAGAATCGCCGTCCCGACCAAGTCTTCCACTACATGCGATTCAACGACGAGCAGGTTGTCGGCGTCGCCGTACGCCGTGAACCGACCGAGTGTTCGAAGGAACTCGTCCAGGCGTTGCGCCTCGTCACGGATACGCGAAAGCGCCACATCGGTCGCGAGTCGTGAGTCTGGGCCGGCAAGCATGGTCAGTGTCGTGATCGGCGACCGGAGATCGTGGGCCAGCGACGCGATCAGCGCGTTTTTCAGGCGCTCCGCTTCACGAAGCACCTGAGCCCGCGACGCCTCGCGCTCGAGTATGAGGCGTTCCGTACCGAGTCGCTCAATCTCCGCCGCGCGTGCCGTGGCGAGCGTGGCCGTCTGCCGGAGCGTGACCACCAACTGGGAAATCACCGTCGCGGTGATCAGGAATCCCAGCAGAATGATGAAATCGAGTTCGGTCGGCGTGCCGATCTGCCGACGCGGCGGCACCAAAAACCAGTCAACGGCGAGGTAGCTCAGCACCACCATGACCGCTGAAAGGAGACGGCCGCCCTCGCGGCTCGCTCCGACGATCAGCAGCAGATACACCAGCACGCCGTGCGCGACTCGCAGCTCCGGGATCGACGCGATCTGACTAATCCCAACCGTCACTGCCACATACAGCACCAGCCAACGGGACCAGACCAGGGCCGATTTGCTGGTCACGGCGCGATGAAGCGGTACCCGACTCCCGGGTCCGTGACGATCAACCTTGGCACCGCAGGGTTGGGCTCGATCTTCCGACGCAGGTGGGTCATGTGGACGCGCACGTGCACCGCGAAGTCGCCGAACTCACGATCCCACACCAGATCCCAGAGCTGACGGGGGGTCAGCGCGCGTCCGGCATTCAGGACGAGTGCGCGCAGCAGCAGCCACTCGGTCGGAGTGAGACGCTGTGGGTTTCCTTCTCTCGTCACGCGCTGGTTGACCAGGTCAATCTCCACCCCGTCGCAGGCAAACTTGAGGCTTTTCCGCGCAGCGTCCGACGCGCCAGAGCGACGCAGCTGGCCTCGCACCCGGGCGATCAGTTCGGCCGCGCTGCACGGCTTGGAGATGAAGTCGTCCGCGCCGGCATCGAGGAGCTGGATTTTTTGCTCTTCGTCCTCTCGACCCGAGAGCACGATGATCGGCATGGCCGTCACCTCGCGAAGACGATGCACCAGTTCCGAGCCGTCCCCGTCCGGGAGGCCCAAGTCGAGGAGAACGAGATCGGGCTCGGCTTCCGAGCACAGGCGAGCCGCATCCGCCAGCGTGGACGCCTGCAACACCCGAGGGCAGATTGCGCCCAGGGCTTCGGCAAGCGTCTGGCGGAGCGCGTCGTCGTCCTCGACGACCAGCAGCGACCGAGGCTCTATCCAGTTGCCGAGTACTTGGAAGGGCATTGCGGATGGTGGGACGGGAAGGATGGGCCGAGACGTTAAGAATGCAGCCTGAGCCTTGACCCTGCCAGTCGTCTTAACGAATGTCAGAGATACTCGTCTGAATTTGTTTTTTCGCAAGGTTCCCGAGGTCGCCGCATGTCGACTGACTCCCACCACGTCACGGTCGTCATCCCGACACTCAACGAAGCCGACCGGCTTCCTGCGTGTCTCGCTTCGGTCCAGTGGGCGGCACAGATCATTGTAGCCGATGCTGGCTCCACGGATGGTACCATCGCGATCGCACGCCAGTTTGGCGCGATCGTTCTGGAAAACACAGGCCCCACAATCGGCGCTCAACGCAATGCGGCGATCGGGGCTGCGTCGCAGCCATGGATTTTGGCTGTCGATGCCGACGAACGGGTGACAGCGGAGCTTCGCGACTCCATCGCAGCGGCTATCCGGACCCCGGCCGCCGATGCGTTTCGCGTACACATGCGCAACCGCTACCTTGGCGCGCCTATGGAACGGGGCGGCTGGGGACGCGATCGTCACGTGCGGCTCTTCCGAGCCACGCTGCGCTACAGCGTGCAGCGCGTGCACGAAGGGTTGGAGCACGACGGCCCGATCGTCGATTTGCAGGGACGAATCGACCACGATTCGTACCGCGACCTCGCGCACCAGCTCAAGAAGGTCACGACGTATTCCACGTGGGGCGCGGCTGATCTTCACGCCAGAGGAAAGCGCGTCGGCATTTCGCATCTGGTGGTGCGTCCAGCGTGGCGCTTTGTGAAGTGCTACTTCCTGCAGGGGGCTTGGCGTGAAGGCCGCCGCGGAATTGTGTTGAGCGCCGTTCATGCGTGGTCAGCGTTCGCGAAGTATGCGCTGCTTTGGGACACCCAACGCATGGATGCCGAACGCATGGATGCCGAACGTCGCACGGCCGCTGACGCACTGCCCCGGGCCGAGCGATCGGCGCCGCGCGTGCCTACGATGGTGTTTGACGGCGCCTCATCCGAACAAAGTTCAGGCCGCGACGCGGCCGTAAGCCGACCGTAACCGAGTGCGGGTGCCCGTCTTGTGTTATCACCGCGTGGAGATACCTCCGGTTGGCGTCGCTGCCGACATGAACTTCGTCACACCGGCGTTGTTTGCGGAACACATGCAGATGCTCGTCGCGCACGGTTTCGTTGGCGTCACCGTGCGCGACGTCACGCGCTGGCAGTGCGGCGAGATTGAACTCCCGTCGCGCGCCGTCGCCATCACTTTTGACGACGCCTACGAGAGTGTGCAGCAGTTCGCCACGCCGATTCTCGAGAAGCACCGATGGCCGTGCACCGTGTACGTCGTCACTTCCCAAGTGGGCGGGTCGAATGTGTGGGACCCGGCCGCGCCGCGTGCACAGCTCCTCGACGCTGTTGCGCTGCGGTCACTCGCCGCCGCAGGGCACGACATCGGATCGCACTCCCGTCGACACTGTCGCATTCGTGGGCTGGATTTCGACACCGCGCGCGATGAACTCGCCGGGTCCCGTGAGGAGCTCGAAGCGCACATTGGCGGCGCGGTGGAGAGCTTCGCGTTTCCGTACGGTTCGCACGACAAGCGGACGTTGGAGATGGTCCGGGCGGCCGGCTATCGGGCGGCGTGCACGCTCAAGCGGTGGGCGAATGGCAAGGACACCAATCCGTTTCGGCTCGGTCGCGTAAGCGTGGGTGGGCTGCTCCCCGCTTGGCAGCTTCGTCTCAAGCTGCTGAAGATGTTGCTCACCCCGGCGATAGCTTAGCAACACGGCTGCACGCGAGCACCCCGCCGTTTCTCCACGTCGTTTCACTACGCCGTTTTCCCACGCCGTTTTCCCACGCCGCTTAACCAAGCCCTACGACGCAATCCTCATGTCACGCGCCCTACTCACTGCAGAGCTAAGTCCGTTCACCGGACTTGGCACCACGTTCGCTTCGCATTCCGCCGTTCCGCTGGGGTTCCGGCTGGCCCGGGCGGTCCGTCGTACGCTCGGACTCGATCGGGAGAAGCGCTGGAACAACCAGTATGAGGAGGGCGGCTGGGAATGGCTCCGGAATCTTGAAGAGCTGGCGCACCACTGTGTACTTGCTGGGTACTTCGCCAGGCTCAAGCCCGGTGGGTCGTTGCTGGACGTCGGGTGCGGTAACGGCGTCTTCCAGCAACAGCTGCGCGGCTGTTACTCGCGCTACCACGGGATCGATTTTGCGGCCGCCATTGAGCACGCGCGCAAAGCCGGCGATGAGCGCTCGACGTACGAGGCGGCCGACATGAACGACTTCACCACACCGCAGCGGTTCGATGCGATCGTGTTCAACGAAAGCATCTACTACCACGGCGACATTCGTTCGGGGATGCGCCGCTATGAGGAGTTTCTCAACCCCGACGGACTGTTTCTTGTGTCCATGCACGGCAAGGAGCGCAATGACGCGCTGTGGGAGGCGCTCGAGGAGCGCTACACCGTGCTGGACGCGGTGACGATGCAGAATCTGAAAGGCACGAAGTGGACGACGAAGGTGTTCGCGCTGCCCGGCAGCAAACCGCAGCAGCCAGCGCCGACCGCGTAAGGCCATGACCGGTGCACAGGTTGGTGCACCGATCACCGCCTACAAAATACCTGCTACGCGCCGATCGTCGCGATGTCGATCACGAAGCGGTACTTCACATCGGCCTTGAGCATGCGCTCGTACGCCGTGTTGATGTCCTTGGCGGCGATGAGTTCGATGTCCGACACGATGTTGTGCTGTCCGCAGAAGTCGAGCATCTCCTGCGTCTCGGCGATGCCACCAATGAGCGAACCGGCAATGCGCTTGCGGCCCATGATCAAGCTGAACGCCGAGGGCGACGGATGCGGCTGCGGTGAACCGCCGAGCAGCACCAGCGTGCCGTCGCGACGGAGCGACGCCAGCTCGGGTTCCAGATCGTGGGGCGCCCCGACGGTGTCGATGATCAGGTTGAGCGAGTTCCGCACCCGCTTCATCTCGGCGGGATCGCGTGACACCACCACCTCATGTGCGCCCAGCCGCTTCGCGTCGTCTGCCTTTCCCGGCGACGTCGTGAAGAGCGTCACTTGGGCGCCCATCGCGTTGGCCAGTTTGACGGCCATGTGACCGAGGCCGCCCAGTCCGACTACGCCAACGCGCGTTCCCGGGCCGGCCTTCCACTGCCGCAACGGTGAAAACGTGGTGATGCCGGCGCAGAGCAGCGGCGCGGCGCCGGCGGGGTCCATCCCGTCCGGAAGGCGAACGACGAACTTCTCGTTGACCACGATGGCATCCGAGTAGCCGCCCTGTGTCGGCTTGCCCGTCTCTTTCTCAACGCCGCCGTACGTGCCGGTCATTCCCTTCTCGCAGTACTGCTCGAGACCGTCGGCGCATGAGCCACACGACTGACAGCTGTCCACCATGCATCCCACGCCGACCATGTCGCCGGCCTTGTGGGAATGGACATCGGAGCCGGTCGCGACGACCCGCCCGATGATTTCATGCCCCGGCACCTGCGGATAAGCGATCGGGCCCCACTCGCCGCGCACGGTGTGCAGGTCGGAGTGGCAGACACCGCAGAACAGAATCTGGATCTGCACGTCATTCGCCCCCGGAGCGCGACGCTCGAAGTTCCACGGGGCGAGTGGTTCGGTGGCACCGTACGCGGCGTACGACTTGCTGGCGATCATTGGGAATCCGGATAGGGTCAACGGGACGGGGCACTGTCGCGTCTTGTCGGTAGCAGAGGTGACCTGCACAGTTTACGCCACAGAGTCCGCCCGATGGTATTGCGTTACTCACTCGTGCTCCAATCCATGCGACCTTCTCGTTTTCTCTCGTTCCTCGCCGGTGCCGCCACGTCGGTAATGGCAGGCTCGGCTGCGGCGCAGCCGCTCGACTCCGCGACCGTGGCCGGCATGCGCTGGCGCAACATCGGCCCGGCCAACTTCATGGGCCGACTGTCCGACGTGCAGGGCATTCCCGGTCCATCCAAGACGATTTTTGTTGCCGCCGCGGGCGGCGGCATTTGGAAGACGCAGAACAACGGCATCACCTGGCGGCCTGTGTTCGACGACAAGCGCGTCATCTCGATGGGGATGCTCGCCATCGCGCCCACTGATACGCAGCAGGTGTGGGCAGGCACCGGCGAGCCGAACTCCCGCAACACCATCGAACCCGGCGGCGGCATCTACAAGTCCACCGATGGCGGGCTGACGTGGAGTTTGAAGGGGCTCGAGAAGACGCAGCATACCGGACGCATCGTCGTGCATCCGACGAATCCGAATGTCGTGTTCGTCGCGGCGCTGGGCGCCGCATGGAAGAGCAATCCGGAACGCGGGCTCTACAAAACCACCGATGGTGGCAACACGTGGAAGCTGGTCAAGTTCGTCAGCGACAAGGCCGGCTTCATCGATGTGGCAATCAACCCGAAGGATCCGAACATCCTGTTCGCCGCCTCATATGAGCGGCTGCGCACGCCGTACTCACTCAAGAGCGGCGGCCCCGGCTCGGCGCTGTGGAAGAGCACCGACGGTGGCGAGACGTGGACGGAAGTGAAGGGCGGTGGCTGGCCCGACGCGATGTTTGGTCGAATCGGGCTCAACATCAACGCGGCCAACCCGAACGTCGTCTACGCGATGGTAGAAGGGCAGGACAAGGAGCCGGGCGGCGTGATCACACCGAATCGCTCGCCCAAGTACAATGGGCTCTGGCGCTCGACCGACGGCGGCGCGACGTGGACCAAGATGAACAGCATCAATACGCGCCCGTTCTACTACTCGCAGGTGCGCAGCGATCCGAAGAACCCCGATCGCGTGTATTTCTCCAGCACCGAACTGCAGGTCTCGGACGACGGTGGCAAGACATCGAAGAACGCTGCGCAGAACGTGCACGTCGACGATCACGCGATCTGGATCGATCCGAATGATCCTGAACGCTGGGTGCTCGGCAACGACGGTGGCATCGCGTTCACGTACGACAAGGGCGGCAACTTTATTCAGATGCAGAACCTGCCGCTGGGTCAGTTCTACGAAGTCAGCTTCGACATGGCCGTGCCGTATAACGTGTGCTCCGGCGCTCAGGACAACGGATCATGGTGCGGCCCCAGTCGTCGTCGTGGCGGCACCACCACGCTCGGCTACTGGTCGACCATCGCGGGCGGCGACGGGTTCTATACGGCGCAGGATCCGACCGATCCGAACATCGTGTATGGCGAATCGCAGGGCGGCAACGCGTCGCGGTTGAATCTCAAGACGGGCGAGCGACTGCAGTTCCGCAAGCCGAGCTGGCAGGATCGCTACAAGGAGTGGGAAGACTCCATCGCCGTCGTGCGCGGCGATCCGCTCGTAGCAGCGTCCAAGGCGGTGCAGGCGACGATCGCAACGATGAAGGCGAAGCAGAAGCAGGACTCGGTCGATCTCTCGCTCCGCTTCAACTGGAACGCGCCGTATTTCCTCTCGCCGCACAATCCGGCGGTGATCTACTTCGCCGGCAACCGCGTGCTCAAGTCGAGCAAGCGCGGTGAAGACTTTCAACTCATCTCGCCCGATCTCTCGAAGCGTCTCGAAGCGAAGATCGATACGTCCATCCGGTTGACGGGCGGCATCACGATCGACGCGACCGGCGCCGAAACGTATGGCACCGTGGTGGCGCTCACGGAGAGCAAGGCGAAGCCGGGGCTTATCTATGCCGGCACGGATGACGGCAGTGTTTGGAAGAGCAGCAACGATGGTGCGACGTGGGAGAACCTGACGTCGAAGTTCGCGGGCAGCTTCCCGCCTGGCGGCGATCCGTTTGTTGCACGCATCGAAGCCTCGAAGTTCGACACCAACACCTTCTGGGTGGCGTTCGACAATCACCGCGTCAACGATTTCAAGCCGTACCTCTTTGTCACCACTGATGGTGGCCGGACGTTCAAGTCGATCGTGAACAACCTGCCTGCGGATGGCGTGGGCGATTTCCTTCACGTAGTCCGCGAAGATCCGCACAATCGCGACCTGCTGTTCGTGGGCACGTCGATCGGTGCGTATGCATCGCTCGACCGCGGCAAGACGTGGACGCGCTTCATGGCCAATCTGCCGAGCGTGCCGGTGTACGACTTGCAGATCCATCCGCGCGATCATGAGCTGATTGCGGCGACGCACGGTCGTAGCCTCTGGGTTGTCGACATCACGCCGCTCGAGCAGATGACGAGCACGGTGGTGGCGAAGTCGGTGCATCTGTTCGACCCGCGTCCGGCGTTCCAGTGGGGCGAGTCGCCCACGTATGGTGCGGCGGGTAACGGTAACGGGCAGGCGTTCTTCGCGACGCAGAACCCTGCCTACGGTGCGACCATTTCCTATCGCGTGACGGGCGCGGGTGGAACGCCGGCGCGCATCAACATCGTCGATGCATCGGGCGATACCGTGCAGACGCTGACCGGTCCGGGCACGGCAGGATTGCACACGGTGACGTGGGCCTATGCTCTCACGCCCAAGCCGCAGCCGCGTGCTGCGCTGTCGCCCAGTGAGAAGCGCGACAGCATTCTGCGCGCCGTGCGTGCGCCGGCGGTGCTCGACTCGCTGAAAAAGGCCAATTACGACAGCACCGCGCTGGCGACGGCCAAGCGGTTGCTTACGCCGCTGCCTGCGTTCAACACGGCCGGGTTCCCGGCCGGTCGTGGTGGTGGTGGCGGTGGACGTGGTGCTGGCGGAGCATGCGAGCGTCCGTTGACGATGTGGGAGACATTCTGCGCGCGTCCGGCGGAAGCGGCAGCACCGGCAGGCGGACGCGGTGGCCCGGGGGCTCCTCCGGGTGCCCCAGCTGCGGGCGGCGAAGGTGCGCCGACAGGTGAAGCGGTCGCTGGTGCGTTCAATGCAGCGGCGGGCGGTGCTGGTGGACGCGGCGGTCGTGCGGGTGGGGCAGCGGCGCCGGGCGGCGAGGCAGCGGTTGCGAAGATCTTCGCGCTCATCGGACTGCCGGTGCCAGCGGCTGCAGGTGGTCGTGGTGGCTTTGCCGGCTTTGGTGGCGGACGCCAGAGCATTGCGACGACGGGTGACTACAGCGTCGTCCTCACGGTCGGTGGCACCACGATGAAGACCAAGCTGCGAGTCGAGAACCTGGGCGCGGGTGATGGCGGATCACCGTTTGGGCCGGCGAGTGGGGATGAGGGTCAGGATCGCCAGCCCGGCAAGGCGAAGCACTAGGTCGTTCAACCCGAAACTCAAGACCCGCCATCCGCCA
>Ga0105049_10000424_pt1 | contig 46002 bp, 37 predicted proteins | sample MAT06_FD_78087 | JGI IMG/M metagenome (GOLD analysis project Ga0105049, IMG submission 78087) | Freshwater microbial communities from Lake Fryxell liftoff mats and glacier meltwater in Antarctica - MAT-06 | ecosystem: Environmental > Aquatic > Freshwater > Ice > Liftoff microbial mat | place...
AACGAAAACGAAAACGAAAACGAAAACTAAAACTAAAACAATGTAGGTTGGGTAGGCTTCATCTGCCCAATACCGGTGAATGATTATTCCTGTTGGGCAAATAAACCTTGCCCAACCTACGGCTCCTATTTTGTCGCTGCATTCGTGACAGACCACTCACGGTTTCACCGTCGGTGTTTAACAAAAACGAAAACGAAAACGAAAATAATGTCGGTTGGGTAGGGTTCATCTGCCCAACTCAGATGAATGATCATTCCTGCTGGGCAAACAAAGCTTGCCCGACCTACGGCGGCTTCATCCCGGTAGGGTGCGCCGTGCGCGCCGACGTGCAAATTGAGACAAGACAATGAATCTACACATGACGCAACCAACGATCACATTACGCTATAACTCGCCTATTGACGGGCGTTTTCGAGCAATAGTTGTTAAAACTGCCCGTCAATGGGCGACTTCTTCAGAAAATTCACAAAATCAATTTTGCGATCCACGGGATTGCCAACGCGCCCACCAGCGCGTGTAAGCCCATGCCGAGGCTCGCGTAGGCGCCCGCACGCGGGTTGACCGAGTAGGCGCGGGCGGTGCCGATGCCGTGTGCGGCCACACCGACTGCAAAGCCACGTTGCGACCAATCGCGAATGCCTAATAAATTGAGTAGCGGTGTGGCGATAAGTGCGCCGACGATGCCTGTCGATAGTGTGAATATTGCCGCGAGTGTTGGCGAGCCGCCAATTTGCGCAGCGATACCCATGGCAATGGGTGCGGTAACGCTTTTAGGAATCAAGGAGGCGACAATAGCAGGCGGCGCATCGAGTAATTTTGCAATGCCAACGGCTAATAGTATCGAGACGACACCGCCCGCCAGCATGGCGAGCAGCAGTGGTAGTGCGCGTTCAGCGAGTTCTTTCCGCAAGCGTGCCAACGGTATTGCAAGCGCAACGGTGGCAGTACCTAATAAAAAGTGCACAAACTGTGCGCCTTCAAAATAGGCTTCATACGACGTGCCCGATAGCGTTAGGACAATAACGATGAGCGTGACGGCGATCAAGACGGGGTTCGCCAGCGGTTGTTTATTGCTGCGCTGATAAATTTCATCGGCGACGACATAGGCGACTAAGGTGAGCGTTAACCCAAATAATGGTGTGGCGGCTAAGTACACCCAAATGTCGGCGAGACGATCAAGACCGACGGCATTCATGGCTTGTCTTCGTCTGGCTTATCTTGCTTTTTTGGCTTATTTGCCTCAGGTGATAACCAGCGCAACATCAACGCGGTTGTCGCAATTGACGCCACCGTGCTAATCACGATTGCTAGTATCCACGTCATGCCCGTTTTCATCAACGCGTTTGCGTAAATCATTACCCCTACTGCAGCCGGAATAAAGAAAATGGATAAATTGGCCAGCATGGCATCTGCCGCTGCCGATAGGCTCACTGGTATTTGTTGACGCGTACTTAAATAAATCCACAGCAACAATAAACCGATAACAGGCCCCGGCACAGCGTTGCGCAAGAGGCGGGCAAGCACTTCACCGAGTGATTGAAAAATTAGAAGAATCGCTAGGCCGCGTATCATGTTTGCAAATTGCGCTATAACGTTTTTGTTAAAAATTATCAGTACCTATGTTAACTGTAGCAAATTGTTAAATGTCTCAACATCATTAAATAAGTTTGTGACCAACATGAAAAAAACCAACATTACCATCGACGATATTTGGAAGATTAAACGTCTTTCTGGGGTATCGCTGTCGCCGGATAAAAGCCAAGTTGTATGCTCGCTGACCAGTTACAATATGGCGGAAAACACCGGTAGTAGCGCGTTGTGGCTGCTTTCTACCTTCGGTGGCGACGCACGGCAGCTTACGGTATGTGGCGATAAAGATGGTCAAGCAGCATGGTCGCCCGATGGTGGGCTGATTGCGTTTGTTTCGAAACGCCAAGGCGACAATGCGCCGCAGCTTTATGTGATTGCGCCGGATGGCGGTGAGGCGCGGCGCGTGACTCAGCTTGCTACCGCGGTGTCGGGTATAAAGTGGTTTCCGAATAGTAAAACGCTCGCGTTTATTTCTTGGGTGTGGCCAGATTTAGGCGATGCGAAATCGCAAGCCAAGCGACTCAACGACAAAAATAATGACAAAGTAACGGCGCATGTGGTGACGCATTCCGCGTTCCGTCATTGGGATCATTGGTTGTCCGATGGTCGTGTACCACATGTGCATGTAGTGAATGTTGCTAGCGGTAATACGACTGATTTATTTCGTGCAACCCATTTTGAGTTACCGCAATTCGATACTGACCAGCATGAATATGATATTGCGCCGGACGGCAAAACGATTGCGTTTAACTTCAATCCCAATACGGATAGACGTGGTGACCAGGCGTATGACCTAGTAGAAATGGTGGTTAAGTCACGCAAGGCAGCGACGCTCATCGCCGGTGGCAAATTTACGTGGCATCACCCACGTTATTCACCAGACGGCAAGACCATCGCATTATTGAGCAACAATATCGCACGCTCGATGGATGATGACAATAAATTGGCGCTATTTGATCGGGCTTCACATAAGGTCAGCGTAAAGACCGCTTGGGATCGTGTGGTGAATCATCCGCTCAAGTGGTCGCACGATAGTCGCCATGTGACCTTCACTGCCGATGAGGCTTCGCGGCTGTCATTGTATAAATGGGAAGTAACGGCGGCTACGCCGAAGGTTGTTGCACAGGGCGGTACGGTGAGTGATTTTGATGTGGCGGCAGATGCCGTCACGTTTGTACGCAGCAATATGTCCTCTCCGCCCAACGTGTTTGTGCGTCTTGACGATAGCGAGCGCGAGCAGGCGATTGAAAACTTCAATGATCAATTGATGGCTCAATTTAAGTTTGGTGCGGTGCGCGAATATAGCGTGCGCGGTTGGAACAATGAGCGCGTACAAATGTGGGCAGTGTTTCCGCCAGATTTCGATTCTACGAGCCAGAAAAAAACGTGGCCGCTATTGCATTCAATACACGGCGGCCCGCATGCCAACTGGGGCGATAACTTTCATTTTCGTTGGAATAACCATGTCTTCGCCGCCCAAGGCTATGTGGTTATCTGCGTGAATTATCACGGCTCGCTCGGCTGGGGTAATCAATTTTTAGAATCCAACAACGGCACATTCGGCAGCAAGGAACATGCCGATATTGAAGCCGGGACTGACTTTATGTTGCGCGAATTTAAAGGTGTTATTGATAAAAACAGACTTGCCGCAAGCGGCGGCAGCTACGGTGGCAAAATGGTCGCGTTGATGAATGGGCGTAATGGAAAACAACATGGCGAAAAGCGCGGTAAAAAGCGCGGCGGTGATCGATACAACGCCTACATTTGCCACGCTGGCTGCTTTGATTGGCGTGCCATGTACGGCGGCGATGCAGGCTATTGGTTTAATTATTCGCTCCAAACCGCTTACTGGCAAGACGCAGAAAAATTCGCCGCACAAAATCCAATTACCGACATCCAGCACGCAAAAACACCAACCCTAGTCATGCACGGCGCGCTTGATTATCGAGTCCCAGATCAACAAGGCCTCGCCTATTACGCAACGTTGAAATCATTGAACGTGCCAACGAAATTGGTTTTTTTCCCCGATGAGAATCACTGGATCGTCAAGCCGCAAAATTCCCGGCTTTGGTATCGCGAGTATTTTGCGTGGCTCAAGAAATATGTCCAGCGCTAGCATGCTCAGCGGTCGTTTCTTTAACCGCCGATGTACGCAGATGATCGAAAGTGCACGCCTATAAAAGTAAACCATGTCACGCCTACCATTATCCGTTGCCTGGCTGGAGCGTAGCGTATTCCGGGTAATCCGTTGCGTGACGCCCATGCCGTAATACGCTACGCCCTTTCTGGGCTACGGTGAGGCGCCCTTTGAAAGCGCCTGTCCCGTCGACGGGCTGGATTGATGGCTCGTCTATGATTGTTGTTACCCCTGAAACTTAACATCGACTAAGTCGCAAACAAGATGAAGCAATATATAAGCGTATTCACCGGTCTTTTTTTTAACCGCGGATGCACGCCGACGCACGCCGATATACATAACAGCACGCTTATAAAAGCAAACCATGTCACGCTTACCAGAACGCTGTTGTTTCGTGAGATGAGAAATCTTATTGTCGATGCAGGAAGTGCAACGCGGATAAGATTCCTCACAAAAACGTTCTGAATGACAAACGTTTTACGATATTTCGCTTTGCATAATGATGTTTTGAAGTCGTCGTTTTAGAGTGCGCCGTGCGCACCGACGCGCGAATCAATGTCTGTAGCGCGCATTGCAAACCGCGACAAAAATAAAAACTCGCCTATTAGCATGCATTACGGGGAATATTTGCTCCGAAATGCCCGCCAATAGGCGAGCTTACATTTTTAATTGCGCTATTACCGCTTTGAAATTAAAAACGTAAATTCTTCCCCGCTATCAACTGTTGATAGCAATGCGTTACCGGTTTGTTTACAGAATGCGGCGAAGTCTTTGACCGCGCCGGGATCAGTCGCGATGACTTGCAAAACCTGCCCTGACGTCATATCCGTAAGTGCTTTTTTAGCGCGCAAAATGGGCAGCGGGCAGTTGAGACCTTTTACGTCGAGGGCTTTGTCGATAATGGTTGTATTCATAGTATTTACGCAGCGTCGGGTGTGATTGCAAGATAGCTGTGATAGTTTACCAACATGACCCCAGCTGAAACCAACCAAGTGAATGTGTCGGCCAATATAGGTAAGGCTGAGGCCTTTCGCTTTTGGTTAAAACTTGGTTTTATTTCATTCGGCGGACCTGCCGGGCAAATCGCCATCATGCATCGCGAACTGGTGGAGGCACGCCGCTGGATTTCAGAAAAACGTTTTTTGCACGCGCTCAATTACTGCATGGTCTTGCCAGGACCGGAGGCGCAGCAGCTAGCGACTTATTTGGGCTGGCTCATGCACGGCAGCGTTGGCGGCATTGTTGCGGGCGTACTTTTTGTACTACCCTCATTCATCATTTTGATCGCACTCGCATGGATTTATATGACGTTTGGTGATCTCACCATCGTCAAAGGGTTTTTTGATGGCATCAAGCCAGCCGTCGCCGCCATTGTGCTGCATGCGGCGTGGCGGATTGGCGGCAGAACGCTGAAAAATATGTGGCTCATCGTCATTGCACTTGCCGCATTTATCGCTATATTTATTTTCGATGTGCCGTTCCCGTTAATCATTGCCGCAGCGGCACTGGCTGGCGTCGTTGCGAATCGTTACTATCCGCGTCAATTTCAATTAACAGAAACAACTGCTGCGCAGGCTGCTTCGACGCCAAGCATTTATGCGTCACTGATTGACGACAACACGCCGCCACCGGCGCATGCGATGCTAAGCCGTGCGCGAATGCTGCGGGCAGCACTCATCGGCGTTGCTATTTGGCTGATGGCGTTCGGCTGGCTAATCTGGCACGGCGGCCTATCAGGCATCTTAACCCAGATGGCATGGTTTTTTACCAAGGCAGCAATGTTGACCTTTGGCGGCGCATACGCGGTGCTGCCATATGTTTATCAGGGCGCAGTAGAGACGTTTCAATGGGTGAGCCCCACGCAAATGATGGATGGATTAGCGTTGGGTGAGACCACACCAGGGCCACTGATTATGGTGGTGGCATTTGTGGCCTACTTGGGTGGTGTGGCAAATGATGTGGCGGGTGGTCATGCGTTTTTATCGGGCGTTTTAGCGGCAACGGTGGTGACATTTTTTACGTTTTTGCCATCTTTTATTTTTATTTTTGTCGGTGCGCCTTTTATTGAATCTACCCGCGATAACTTGCGATTAGCCGCACCATTACGCGCCATTACGGCGGCGGTGGTTGGTGTGATTGTGAATCTTGCGCTATTTTTTGTTTGGCACGCGTGGTGGCCGCTGGGGTTTTTGCAATCGGTCAATTTCATGGCGATTGCGATTAGTCTAGGTGCGGCTATCGCGCTATTTCGTTATCAGACAAATGTGATTTGGGTGATTGTGGCGTCTGGCGTGTTGGGCGCAGCGGTAAAACTACTCGCGCTGCCAATCGCCTGATTTACCGCCATATTTTTCGCATAGCTGCACCTGTGAAATCACCATCGCCCGGTCTGCCGCTTTTAACATGTCATAGACGGTCAGAAGCCCAGCAGTTACTGCGCAAAGTGCCTCCATCTCCACACCGGTGCGGCCAACGGTGGCAACCGTTGCACGGCAGGTAACTGTTGAGGATTCCACATTTATCTCAAATGCCACATCAACTTTGTTAATCGCAATCGGGTGGGCAAGTGGGATTAAGTCAGACGCCTTTTTAGCGCCTTGTATTGCCGCTATTCGTGCTACACCGAGCACATCGCCTTTTTTAGCATTGCCTGCGCTGACAAGCTGGAGCGTTGCAGGCTGCATCTGAATCTGGCCGCTGGCGACCGCCACCCTATGGCTTTCGGCTTTATCGCCGACATCTACCATGTGCGCGTCACCAAGGTCGTTAAAGTGATTTAATTGGGTCATAGTTTAGTTCTGTGAAGAGCATTCGGCGCCTATATTGTGGAACCAGTCATCCGAGGTGTGTTCCAACTAAATGACTTTTGGCCTCTGGAGATACATTGTTAGTTAAAAAATTAATTCCTGTTGGGAAACATTATTCGAGCCAATTAGGCCTGCGGCGTGCCATTTCACGCATCATGATCGCCGCCTTAATTTCATCACAGTTTAGTCTGACAACGTTAACCTATGCAGATTTACCTGATTTGGGCGACGCGTCGGACGCGGCGGTAACTGAGCCGCAAGAGCGTGCGATTGGTAAACGCATCATGCTTGATGTGAGGGGCGATAGGGCGTTTGTGGAAGACCCTGAGCTAAGCGAATACATCACCAGCCTCGGTAATAAACTCGTCACGGCGTCACGCGGTTCAACGAACGATAATCGTCGCGACTTTGAATTTTTTATTTTGAACGACGACAGCATCAATGCCTTCGCACTGCTCGGTGGTTTTGTCGGATTTCACTCCGGCTTGATATTAGCCTCACGCAATGAGTCTGAATTAGCCGGGGTCATGGGCCATGAAATCGCTCACATTACCCAGCGTCACGCCGCACGCGGCGCGATGGGTCAGCGTAGTGGCGGCATTTGGCAATTAGCGGCGCTGGCGGCGGCTATTTTGGCGGCGCGCTCAAATTCAGCCTCTGCAGGTCAAATCACCGAGGCAGCACTGGTTGGTAGCCAAGCGCTTGCCATTCAAAATCAACTTGATTACACGCGCGACTTTGAGCGTGAAGCGGATCGCATTGGCATCCAAATCATGATGCGTGCGGGGTTTAATCCCGAAGGCATGGTCGGCTTTTTTGATCGCCTGTTGCGGGCGAATCGGCACAACGAAGGCAAAGCGCCGGGCTATCTTCGCACCCATCCGCTCACCACCGAGCGTATCGCCGACATGCAAAATCGAATTGACCAATTGGTCAATGAAGGCGCTAGAAACTTGCGCGTTTATAGCGAAAGCCCGGAATACAAATTTGCGCAAGCCAAGCTGCGGGTGATGAGTCTAGGGGCAGGGGAGGCCACGGTTTTTTTTCGTGAAGCGATTGCCGAGCGAACCGTTTTACGCAATCGTGCAGACGTGTATGGACTTTCAATGGCCTACCTACGGGCGCGCGATTTCACCAATGCAGAACGAGAACTTGCCAAAATTAGAACCGCACCAAGCACCCATCCGTGGGTGGAAAATCTCGCCGCCGAAATTGAAATGCGCCAAGGCCGTTATGACGCGGCCATCGCAATTTATCGTGATGCGACAAAACAATTTGCCGATAGCCGCGCGTTATCCCTTGGTTTAATTGAAGCGCACTACCAAGCCGGCAAAATCGATGAAGCGTTGGCACTTGCGAATGCGCGCTTAAAGAAAATTCAGGACGATCCGATGTTGCATGAGCTGGCGGCGAAATGTTATGAGCGGAAAGGTAAAAAAATGGCGCAGCATCGCGCCATCGGCGAGGCCTACTATCGGCGGGGTAATTTAGTGGGCGCGGTTGAGCAATTAACGCTCGCGATGAAGGCAAAAGATGGTGACTTCTACGAGCAGTCGAGTGCGGAAGCCAGACTTCGAGAAATTAAATTGGAGTACAAAAATCGCCCGCTCCTGCCCGGTGAAAAACGTAAAGACACGGATCGTGAGGATGAAAAAGAACGTGATAGGGAGCGCGAAAGCAACAGAACACCAAACGACAAGAAAAAAGCATCGGCATTGAAATGACGTTCAGCGTCATGTCTCGTATTTATCGTGTTTGCATAGGCGTCGTTGTATTAAGCCTGTCCTTATCATTCCCGGCAGCCGCACAATCTGGTCCCACACCTGAGCAGGATCGCCGTCATCTTGTTAACCTGTTGCAAAAACGGTTTCCGGCTCTGCCCGTTGAGGAGTGGAGCCAAGGCAGCGCCGCCATTTCGCCGACGCTCTCGGTCACGCCGCTCGGCGGGGAAAATGCCACCAACGTAAATGATATTTTGGCGATAGGTCAAAAGCGGTGGTCGCGCAAATTTAAAAATGGTAGATCTTTCGCGGATTGTTTTCCCAATCAAGGCAGACGTGCTGCGATTCACTATCCACAATTTGATGAAACTGCCGGGATGGTCGTGACACTTGAAATGGCCTTGCAGCGCTGCCTGTCGGACAATAATGAAATGATGATGGATGCTGCGGACGCGTTTTCGCTCGGTGCACTAGCGGCATATTTTCGTAGCTTGTCCGTTGGGCAAAAATTAGCAGTGCGTGTTGTTGCGCCCGCTGCTAGAGCTCAGTATCAATTGGGGCGCGATTGGTTTAGCCGTCGTTTGGGTGAGAAGAACTTGGCATGCGCCTCATGTCATGTATTGCAAGCGGGGCAAGTCGTTGACGGTGTTGCGTTATCGCCAGCGGTGGGGCAGGTGCTGGCGTGGCCACGTGTCGAGCCGGGCGGTAATGTGCGCCGACTGCACGATCAATTTCAGTTTTGTATGAAACGCGTGGGCGCTGCGCCATTTGCTGTCAACGCCCCGCAATTTAATGACTTGGAATACTTTTTATCATCAATATCGAATGGGTTAACGCTTCGGCCTCCGATCCCAACAAGATAATCGTCCACGCGAGACCGAACGCGGAAAAACGTGAATAAAACGCGTCATGGCTACATTCAAGACGTCTGTCGCCTGAAGTAAACCAAGTAAAATCGTCCATTAGTTTTTCCCATACATTTAGATATTCATCAATCCACAACTCACGCCATGAACTTTATTAAATCCGTCGCAAAATTTATTTTCCGCGCTAAGGTGCTTATTCCGCTCATCATCATTGCCGCAATCGGCTTTGGCGTGATGGCGGTGCGTAATAAGTCAGCTGAGGCCAAGGCGGATCGCTATCGCACAGTGACGGTAGATAAAGGCGCAGTCATTCAGCGCATCACGGCGAACGGCACGGTTAATCCGGTGACGGTGGTGAGCGTGGGTACGCAGGTGTCTGGCACCGTGGTGAAGCTCTATACCGATTACAACCAACCGGTGAAGGCGGGGCAAATTTTGTTGGAGCTAGACCCAGCATTAATCAAGGCGAGCTTGGCGCAGATTGAAGCGAATTTACGTTCGGTAGAAGCTTCACAGCGGCTGGCCGAATCGACCTTAAAGCGGAACCAAGAATTAGTTAGTAAAGGCTTTATTTCTAACGCCACGTTAGAGCTAAACACACGCGACCTTGATGTTGCCAAGGCGCAAGTGTCGCAAATCCGCTCGCAATTAGATCGTGAAAAAACTAACCTGTCCTACACCGTAATTCGTTCGCCCATTAACGGCATTGTGATTGATCGCAAAATCGATGTTGGGCAAACTGTGGCGGCGAGTTTTAGCACACCCACGTTGTTTCAAATCGCGATGTCGCTTGATGCGATGCAAATTGATACCTCGGTTGCGGAAGCAGACGTTGGCACGGTAAAGCAGGGCATGCCGGTAAAGTTCAGCGTTGACGCTTACCCAGAGCGCGAATTTAAGGGCGAGATCCGCTTGGTGCGATTGAATCCCACCATCAATCAAGGCGTTGTCACTTACAACGTGATCGTGGACACCACTAATGAAGGTCAACTCTTAAAGCCAGGGATGACAGCACAGGTGAGCTTTGTTGCGGCACAGCGCGATGATGTGGTGCGTGTGCCTACAACGGCGCTACGATTCAAGCCGCCGAAAGATGACAAAAAAGACGATAAGAAGGACAACAAAAAAGATGACAAAAAGGATGATGCGGACGCTAAGAAAAAAGCTGAAGCCGTCAAGGCTGAATCCAAATCGACTGAGCCGAATACAGCAAGTGCGCCCAATGCAAAATTAGCAGCGCCCATTGAAACTCGTGCGTCTGGCGCTGGTGGACGACGTGGGGTTGGCACCGTCTACAAATTGAACGACAAAAATGAATTGGTCGCGGTCTCCGTTCGCACCGGCGTTGCGAGTAATCAACACACTGAATTGCTCGATGGTGATGTCAAGCCTGGCGACAAACTTGTTATTCGTGACTTGCTCGATAGAGCGAAGAAATAGACGCTTGAGATGAATGCGCTCGCCCAACCAAATCGTGAAGCCTTAATTCAGCTCACCGATATTAAGAAAAGCTATTTTTCAGCCGACGTCGAAACGCCCGTGCTGCACGGCATCAATGTAACCATACAGCACGGCGAATTCGTCGCCATCATGGGTCAATCCGGCTCAGGCAAATCCACCCTCATGAATATTTTGGGTGCGCTCGATACACCAACGCAAGGCAGCTACAGACTCAACGGTAAAGAGACCGCCAAATTAACCGATAACGAACTTGCCAAAGTTAGAAACGAAACAATTGGCTTTGTGTTTCAGGGGTTCAATTTATTAAAACGCATGCCGCTGGTGGATAACGTCGCGCTGCCGCTGCTCTACGCCGGCGTCAGCATGAGTGAAGCCCGCAAGCGCGCCACCGAAAAATTAACCCAGACGGGGTTAGGCGCATTTACCAAGCGCCTGCCCAACCAAATCTCTGGCGGTCAGCAACAGCGCGTGGCAATTTCACGTGCACTGGTCTGTGAGCCCGCGCTGATTTTGGCCGATGAGCCAACGGGCAATTTAGACACCGGCACCTCCGTTGAGATCATGAATCTCTTCACGAGGCTCAATGAAGAAAACGGCATGAGCATATTAATTGTGACGCACGAGCCGGATGTGGCGAGATATGCTAAGCGATTAGTGCGATTAAAAGATGGCTTGGTCACGTATGACGGGCCGGTGAAAGATGCGCATTTTTGAGCATGATATAAATTGCAAACCCTAATAACCACAACAGTTTTAAGCCATAATTACCCCAAAGCCCGCGTCATTAAAGGATTTTCATCATGAGTTTAATACAGGTATTTCTTGAAGCCTTCCGTGCAATGGGGATGAATCGTCTGCGTGCGGGGCTCACTATGTTGGGCATTATTATCGGCGTGGGCGCGGTGGTACTGATGTTGGCCATCGGTGAGTCCGTCAGTGGCGACATCAATAAGCGCATCGCGGCGATGGGCTCTAATGTAATGGTGATTTTCCCCGGTTCCTCCACCGCCAACGGTGTTAGAGCCGGGCGCGGCGTGGTGCAGACGCTTACCTATGCCGACGCGCAAGCCATGGCGCAACTGCCGACCTTTAACGCGGTGGCGCCGATTGTGCAGCAGCCGTTTCAAGTCGCCAGCGGTACCACCAATTGGAATTCAAACGTGATGGGTGTGACGCCCGATTTTTTTACGGTTAAGGATTGGGAAGCGGACAAAGGCTCGTTGTTTGGCGATATTGAGATACGTTCCGCCTCGCGCGTTGCGGTAATTGGCGCGAGTGTGGCGAATAATCTTTATGGCGAGGCGAACCCAATCGGGCAAACCATTCGTATTCGCAATCGACCATTTGAAGTTATCGGCGTGCTGGCTAGTAAAGGCAGCGATTTAGGCGGCGGCGATCAAGACGATGCGGTGTTTGTCCCGTTTTCGACCGCGCGCCAGCAGCTAATTAGGTGGGGACAGCCCGGCAGCATTCACTATGCGTTAGCGCAAGCCACCAGTGCGGCCACCGTGCAAGACGCTGTCTATGACGCGACCCAATTACTACGCATTCGTCATCGCATTCGTGAAGATCAAGATGATGATTTCACCATTCGTGACCTAGCCTCAATTGCCGAACAAGCACAAGGCATCTCCACTGCGCTCACGCTGTTGCTTGGTGCGATCGGCTCCATCTCATTGCTGGTGGGCGGCATCGGCATTATGAATATCATGCTGGTCTCAGTCACCGAACGTACCCGCGAAATCGGCATTCGCATGGCGCTAGGGGCTAAACGTCGCGACGTGCTGCTACAGTTTTTAACCGAGGCGATTGTGATTTGCTTTTGCGGCGGCGCGATTGGGGTGGCATTAGCCTACTTGGGCTCACTCGCGATCACTAATTTTTCGCCTATGGAGGTTGGTATCTCGATGACGGGCGTGATCATCGCCTTTAGCTTCTCTGCACTTATCGGGATTTTCTTCGGTTTTTATCCAGCGAAGCGCGCATCAACCTTGAAACCGGTTGATGCCTTGCGATACGAGTAGTCTTTAACTACAAGTTGCAGGCTTAAATTTCGCCTCAAGACCCACGGTTTCACATAGCCAATTGCCACTAATTTCGCGTTTCAGCGAAATAGTGCGGCCATTAAATTTTGATGCATTTCCACCTTTCGTCGCACAACTGATTGTGCCTTCCCCAGTGCCAGGGGTGTGCGTCACCGTCATGTTGCAATAAGCCGTAGTCGCCGAAATGCCAATAAAACCAGAATCAGCTATTGATGTAGAGGGTGGCCTATTTTGATTTACCGCTAGGTCAAACCCTATCCTTGCCGACGATAGCTCTTGAATAGCCGTCGCCGCCTGTGTTTTTACAATGTAGTCTTGATATTGCGGAATGGCTATCGCGGCCAGTATGCCGATGATGGCGACGACGATCATTAATTCAATCAACGTAAAGCCGCGCATTTTCATATGTGCAAGATTAGGTGACTTGTTAGCGTTAATCATTTTATTCTCCTGAAAATACAATAGCTTTTTGAACGTATTTCTTTAAGTGTAAATACCAATAATCGGCCAACGATTACCAAGGATTGGCAACCACAAAGCCATGCAATTTGCCACCTTCGCGATCCACAATCGCCACCATGTCGGTTTTGCGAGTCACCACGGGCAGGAAGCCAACATTGCCAACGTCAAGACTGTGTTTTTTCATAAATGCGTCGAGTGCAGGAATGGCAGAAGGATCCTTTTGTTTTAATTCAGCAAGCGACTTAGCTTTTAAGCCTGCCTCTATCGCCGACGGGGAACCCGCTTCATAAGGCACATATTGCTGCGGAAATGCGGCAATATCGGCAGTTGCTTTTTTGTGCAGCACGATATGGTTTATTTCATCCACGGTTTTAGGCTCTAGCGCGGCGACGATCTTAGGACCCGTTAGCGGCAATCGTTTGAATTCATCGAGCTTTACTTTCTCGAACTCCTCCATCGGGATCCGTGAAGGCGACACCATATCAAAACGTCCACCGTAATAAACGTTGTACACCGGCCGCGACTCAAACATTACCGACGCGCCATAGACAAATGCGGCTAACTGCAAACAAGCCACTACCGCTAAATCAAAGGGTAATGATTTTTTCTTAGGGTTAAAAATAATCATGGTGATGATGGGCCCCACGATAACGTCGATACTTACAATCAATATCAGCAGCTTCGCGCCACCCATTGCGGCAAAGTAGGGGGATGGATACCAAAGGAATACCATCATTACGACCAACACGGCAGCAACCAACATGCTTAGGCCGAAATGGATGGCGGCGGCTTTGTAGCGTGAGATTGGGTTGGCGACGTTAGCTTGCGTGGCGGCGTCTATCGTGTCGGTATTGGCAGTTTCCAGGGTCGTATTCATTGATGATGGCATAGGATGAAATGGGGTGATTCAGTAACAGCAAAATTTGAGCCAGTATTGGGGGCAAAATTGGGAGGACATACGAGTACGCGACGTTTTATGCGTCGCATAACGCGAGCATACCAAATGCATTAAATATTGCATGGACAGTTTTAAGTTTGGCTATGGTTTAGGCTTGTGCTTAGCTTCGTGCTCTATTTTGCGCCTGGGTGCAGTCTCGTAGTTAAACCAGCCCTGCCGCCAGAAGCGGGGTGTTAGCCAGTATGCAAGACCCGATTCTGCGTAGTTATCCTCATTAAATAGAGTATCTGGGATTTGTAAGGGCACAATTTTAATGACCGAGACAGTCGATGTGAACATCAATGTCATAACGCAAAGTATCTTTAACGGATAACACCAAAAACTTGGTTTTTTATTTGCGCTAACTGGTTCAAATTCAGTATTTATATTAACTTTATTTGCGGCCGCGAAATTCGCGCTGACTAATCTGGTTATGCCAATGCCTAATCCTACGAGCATGGCAATGATGACTTGCGTTACCGGATATACAAATAAGCCGTCTACAAGGCCAAAAAACAATATACCGCCGTACGCTGCGGCGAGCACCACTGATATCAAATAGTGGTTTTGGGACGGCAATTTATTATTTGTTGCGTTATTCGAGTCTAGTCCAGTAAAAATAAATTTCGTATGATTTATAAATTTTCGAAGTGCTATGAACAACACACATAACCATAGTACGAAGGAAATGGAGCCCCACTCAGCCCATATTTGTAGATAAATATTGTGCGGATGTGCGCCGTGCCCAAGGTTATCGAACGCTGCAAAATGCATCGGGCCAATTCCCCATATGGGGGATGAATATATGTGTGATATTGCTATTAGCCAAATTTCATCGCGCATCGAGAGTGTGGTGGCGTTGGCGAGACTGGTGCGTAGGCCAGGAATATCCAATATCCAGCCAAAACGAGGTGGCAACCAAAACATTGCCAATCCAAGCGCCACACCAACGATGCTTGAAATAAATAAAAATCGCATCCACGTTTTTAGCGCTCGTAAATTAATGTAGGCGACTAGGATTGTTGCGCCGCCAATGAAGAGAACTGTGCCGCGGCTTTGAGTGACCGCACATAGCATCAGACAAAAACCGCTCAACGTGTAAATGACGAACCTGTAACGGCGAATCCAGCCATCATCAATTTGCGAAAGCCAAAATAAAAGCGGCAATAACAATATTTGATAACCAGCGGCAAAGCGCATATTTTCGAAGCCGATGTCAAAGAGCACTTCTGTTGAATAACGATAGCTGTTTGATAGCGACGCGATCCAGTAAACAATGGTTAGAACAAAATAAATACCTAATGAAGCAAGTACGGTGATGGCGAGCAGTTGCTGCCAATGCTTGGTTTGATTTGTTTGAAGCCAATGTGATACGGCGTAGGCGAGCGACACTAAAAGAACGGTATAAGACCACTCCAGCAGCGCGAATTCGATATGTGCCGCTAACAGACTTGAGATGAAACCTAAAATGGCGATAGCGATCAAGAGCCAATCGCTATCAAGGGGCAAAATGTTCAGTAAGGTTCTGTTGCGTGAGATTGCATTTGGTGCGATAGGAGGAAATGTTTTGCCGTGCTGCTGTCGTTGCTGCTCAAGATACGCGCGTGCAACTTCTACCAAATTGTGTATGCACCACAACAAAGTCAATATTCCTACCATCAATAGCAGAGCCATTTGCGCGACACGTTGCGTTGCGTATTTTTCACCGAGCAGCGCGACGGCAGCAGATGGGTAAGTTACGATAAAAAAACTGATTAGCGCAGCAGCTATCCAATAAAAGCACTGACGCCAATTAGCGTGCAGCAAAAGGCTAGCGTTTGAAGAAATAGTTGATTGCTTTGCCATTACATTTACGTTTGCAATTTTGTTGGTGAAAGGTTGCTTAAAATGAAAATCGCCCTGCTAGCAGGGCGATTTATTTAAAGCGATTACGTCTAAAAATTAAGTACTAGTACATTTGCCAGGAAGGTATTTAGCGGCAAGTGCCGTACCAGTGCCCCTTTGGCAAGCCCATGCACCGTCAGCGCTACGAACCCAAGCAAGAGTATTACCGTTAAATCTGCTCACGTTGCCGGCAATTGTTGCGCATTGAATGCCGCCGTTAGCGGCAAGTAGGGTGACCGTGCAGTATGTTGTAGGCGATGTGATACCAATAAAACCAGCATCTCCAGCTACAAGTGAAGGTGCAGTTCCTGCATTAATCGCCAATTCAAACGCTGTTTTACCAGGTGAAATTTCAGCAAGTGCTGAAGTCGCCTGTGACTTAACGATGTAATCCTGATACTGCGGGATGGCGATAGCGGCTAAGATGCCGATAATGGCAACTACGATCATCAATTCGATCAAGGTAAAACCTTGTTGTACTTTTTTCATCATGAGAATTCTCCAGAATATTTAAGGGATGTTGCAAAACACATTACGTTGTGTTCGACTCAATACTTGCAATCAGCGTGCCAACTTTGATCTTGCAACATGCTTTGACGATTTGGCAGGTTGTGGCGGTTAAGTTTAAATTTTTAAATTGAATAAAATCAATCACTTAGATTCTATTTGAGTATTCTTCAGTGAGCCGCATACCGTAATCGAGTGAATTTATGGCGCAGGCATTGCGACGTTGCGTTTACAGGTTTGTTTAAGCTGTGAGTCAATACACAAATATCGACTAGATCGAGCAAATCGTGGCGGACTAAACTTAGCGTATATGGGCATGCCCTGACGTTATTTGTCACATTTGCCGGCGATTAACGACATAGTCGAAAAATAGTGCAGGTTAGTTTCGCGGAGGCAATAAAAAGTCTCTCGGCGAATCGCGCAGCCGCTGCCATAGTGTCGGTAAAAATTGTCCACGTTCCGGCAGGCTCACTTGGCGCGCTTTGAATGCTAGGCTGAGCGCTAAGCTAAAGCTCACCAGCAAATTAAAGAAGCCGATCGCGCCAATACCAAGTGCGAGGGTGATGGCTATGACAAGGGGTACATCAAATGACAAAGCTGGCAGAGCCAAACCGATGCTGGCGGTGGCAATCGTAACGTGACGCACATCTAACGGCAGGCCAAGCGCTGTACCTAGTGGCTCCACTAAGCCCAGCATAGTGCCGAGCGCTGCATTGCCGACGAGTGCGCCCAGATTGTCTTCGATATAGCGCGAAAGCTTGGCTAATTGTGTCTGACCGACTATGCGTTTTAGTAGTCGATGCGCCTGCAAGCGTTCGCCGATACGGCTATACGCCGCTTTATTATCAAAATAGCCGCTTACTAAACCGCCGATAAATAGTGCTACGCCGGCGATGGCCGCGTAGAACGGCGCTAAGCTCAGAATATCGGCATCGTTTAAAAGCTTTTTGGCAATGTCGGCTGAAACAATATGCGTGTTACTAAACGCGGCAACCATGTAGGTGAGCAAAATTGCGGTGGGTAAGGTCAGCAAAATATTGCCGGCGATGGCGGCGAGTTGACTGCGCGATACGCGCGTGACCATTTCGGTTAATTGCCCCATGCGCTTGGTCGCCTTTTCATCTTTGGCGCCATCAAGCGTGGCGGCGATGGCGGCGGCTGTCATCGCGGGCTGTTTAGTGGCGAGGGAAAAATGCAGCACGTGAATCAGCACGAACGCAAATGCATACATTGCACAAATGCTGAAAACACTAATTAAGGGCGGCAAATTTAAGCCAATGATGGCCACTTTCGCCCACGCCATGAATGCCACCACCACGCCAGCACCCATAGCTGCGCGGAATAGCTGAAAATATTCCGCGCGTGTTTCGGTAATGTAATGCTCGCCCGTACGGCCGGCATTTTCAGTGACGCGCAGTGCGACTAAATCCATGCTTTGCGTAATGTGTTCGCGAATATCATTTTTGCGCGCTTCGGCTAGGCAAAGTTCACGCACGATGGTGGCAATGCTCTCATTGAGAATTAGCGTCTTGTCGTAGATTGAGAGCAGCAGTGATAATCGCGCAATTGTTTGTTGCAAGCGGCTGACTAAATAAGTGAGTTGAAACGAGGTGCCGCTGGTTGCCGTATTGCGCCGCACTTTCGACAAGATATCCGCGCATTGGCCGAGCAGCACCATCACCTGTTTGATATCGGTATCGCTCTGCAAATCATCGTGCACCGTCGCAATCCACAGATCAATTTCTTTGTGTTGCATGAGGAATGGTGAATCGTATTCTTCAATGGTGGGATAGACGCGTGTGAGTTCACTCTCAAAGCCAAGGCCGGCAAGTCGGAGTGAAACAATATTGATGGCATTAAGCAACTCTGCTTGCAGCGGCAAACCATCATCATCGACGATAAATAGCAGCGTCGTTAATTCCATCCAATCAGCCATTGGTACACTGGCAAGCCATTTATCGTCATGGCGATGATAAAAAATTTCGGCTAGCGCGTCGCGCAGATATGCGGTATTCGCCACATCAGGCAACACGCGATGGACAACGCGCCGATACAGCTCCGCTAAAAAACCGCTGGACGGCAATATGCCCGCGTCTGCATAGAGGGAGGCGTGCTTGGTCGTGTGTAGTAGCGTCATCAGCGCGCGCGCAAGCGTTTGCCGATCACCCTCATGCGCGCGCAACCTAGTTAGCAGCGGTGTAAATCCATTGCGCATCTCAACGCGCCTCGTTGGACGCACGCTATCCACAAATTGGCGTAACACGTCGGTTAAGCCGAGCGGAGTGTTGGATGCATTTTCTAGAGCGGCAAATGCGTAGGGCATGGGGCAGCTTCTTTGTTGAACAGATTGATTGATTCTCGCTGATCGCGCCACATAGATACGGCGTCGCAGCAAATTAAGCCAGCTACGGCACCCATTGGCGACAAATATTAAAATGCTGCGCATGAGCTTGCTGAATGCTGTTCGCCACTTATGGCTTGGCGTACATCGCAAGTTTCAAATCGCATTCCACAGCGATATTGGTCGCACTTAGCTCGCTCGGTGGCGCAATTCGCGTTACGTGGCGGCGTTGAAGAAGCAAACTTACAACAAATATAGCTCGCGTAATTGGGCGTTAAAGTTCTACGCCGCAATGCCAATCGCCCCGAACCTTGATTAGTTTGCAAGTGGGGGTAATTGGCGTAGGTGAAGTATACAAAGTCTAATATTTGCGGGTACTTTAAGCAACTTTGGCTCGAAACGCTAGGCCAGTACTGGACTTTTGATTTTTAATCGTCTATTGTGACACTTGTAGTTGCGCGCCGGGTTTTAGCACCGACTTTGCCGACAGCCGATTCCAGCTAAGCAAATTAACCACCGTGGTGTTAAATCGTTTGGCGATTGAGAACAAGGTGTCGCCAGTACGAACCGTATGTTTACGCGTTTGCTGAGTTTGTGCTGGTGCTGACATCGTTATGTTGTGGCTTATTGTTGAAACGCGTGCAAGCGAAGGCAGGGTTTCATTCACCGTGCCCGCAATTTGCAATGTCTGCCCTTGCTTTACGGTGTTGCTTGTTAACTGATTGGCGGTTTTTAACGCGGCCAGTGAAACCCCGGCCTGTTTGGCAATTGAAAATAGAGTGTCGCCAGACTTCACCACATATTCGGTGGTAACCGCGTTCGTTGCTGTTGCTAGCGCTGTGTTGTTTGCTGTTGCTGTTGCTGTCGCAGAAGCAGGCGTAGCAACGCTTGATTGTGAATCGAGTGTAGCCAAGCGCAAATTCTCACGCGTCTCCCGTGGCAAATTTGATCTTTGTATCGGTGCGTCGTCATTCACTGCAATCGCAATAGTTTGCTGCTCTCGCTTGAGTACCACCTTGCGATCAAAAGCCGCACTAATTGCCCTTGCATCTTTGGCGTTAGGCGCCATGAAAGTGGCGGGTTGGGTAAATTTACCTTTGCGCTCTTTGAACGGCCCGTTAGTCGCGCGTAGGTAGGACGCCGTCATGCCGTGCTTTTTTGCGACCGCGTCGACCGTTTGCCCGCGTTGAGCCGTAACGATTACCCATGACACCATCGGGCCATTCAGCGAGCGATAGAGTGCTAAGTTGGATCGAAATACGTCAGCTTGTTCGGTCGGCACTAAGAAATAGCCAGTGCCGGTTGCAGCAACCGGTTTATTGAATGACGGGTTTAATTGCGCAAAACTTTCCTCTTTCATCTCAGCCAAGCGCGCCGCTAATTTCACGTCAATTTTTTCTGGGGCTTTAACTTGCGTGAAAAACGGACGATTGTCTACTGCTGGCAGGGTGATGCCGTAAGTTTGCGGCGAAACAATAATATTTTTGACCGCGAGCAATTTAGGCACATAAGCGCGGGTCTCGTTGGGTAATTTCAAATTGGCGTAGTCCGTCGGCAGGCCTAATCGCTGATTTCGTTGAATCGCGCGACCCACGCAACCTTCGCCGCAATTGTAAGCAGCAAACGCGAGCTCCCACGAATTGAACATGCCGTAGAGTTTGGTTAAATAATCGAGCGCCGCATTGGTTGATAGAAGCACATCGCGTCGGTTGTCGGTGAGCCAATCTTGGGCTAGGCCAAAATTTTTGCCCGTGGAGGGAATGAATTGCCACATGCCAGAAGCGTGTGCGTGCGAGTAGGCTTGCGGATTAAAGGCACTCTCGATAATCGGCAATAGCACAATCTCCGTCGGCAAACCACGCCGCTCAACTTCCTCAACGATGTGATACATGTACCGCGCACCACGTTCAACAAACCTTTTAATGTAGTCAGGACGATTGGCGTACCAAAGCTCTTGCTGCGATACCAATGAGGATTCAACCTGACTCATCACAAAGCCTCGCCGCACCCGCGCCCATAAATCAGACTCCACCGGAATCACCACTTCAGCAAATTCAAGCGGTGCTGCACTAACGGATAGTGTCAACGGGGCTAAATCAATGCGCGCAATAGGCGGTGCAACAAAAGCAATAGGAGCAGGTTCAACTTTTGGCGGCGCATCAAACATCGTAGTGCTACAACCTGCAATGAAAAATGAAATACAGGTAAGCAAGAGAGTAAGTTTTGTGTGGCGAACGTGTTGGCTGATTTGACCTAGGCTGGATTGTGTAGTCGGCATCATCGTCATAGGATTATAAAAGGAGTAGAGGCAATCTTAAGTACGGGCAGTCATATGGCCGCTTAACTAAACCGTCTTTTTGCGTCCCAACAGCGCACCAACGGATGGCGTGGCTGGGCGCTGTGGACTTTTATTGCTCGCGTGGGTCGCGACATCGACTACGCTGAGTTTGGTCATTGGTTCGTAGGGCTTGCTCGCGTCAAAATGTGGATAGCTAGGGTGCGGCGTGGCGGGCGGGCTATCATGAGTTTGGCGTGCGCCATATTTGGATGCGTGCAACGTACGCGGAGCGCGGCTGGAGTCTTTAGCATCGCGCATGTGGCGTTGTTCATTTCTTGCGTGGCGCTCATCATCGCTAAGCAATGGTTGACTGCTGCGGCCATGTTCAGTAGCAGGTAATGTTCGTGGGCGTGCTTGTGGTTGTGCGTCACCCGCCAATAGCGGCAGCGGCAGCCTGACTATCTCGTGTTTGAGTAATTTCTCAATTGCGGTTAAATATTCCATCTCATCAGGGCTGACTAGTGAAATGGCTTCGCCGGGCGAGCCCGCACGGCCGGTACGGCCTATGCGATGTACGTAATCTTCAGGCGTGTTGGGAATTTCGTAATTGATCACGAATGGTAACTGGTCGATATCGATACCGCGCGCGGCAACATCTGTGGCGACCAGTAATTTCACTTTGCCAGTTTTGAATTCATCGAGCGCTAACGAACGTTCGGACTGGCTGCGATCACCGTGAATGGCGGAGGCAGACAAGCCATCGCGGATGAGTTGGCGCGAGAGTTTGTCGGCATCGCGTTTCATGCGGGTAAAAATTAACACCTGCTGCATATTGCGCGATTTGACGAGGTGCGCGAGCAGAGCGTGTTTTTTAAGTGCGGGTACTTCATAGACTTGATGTGTCACCAACTCGGCAGGCGCATTGCGACGCGCGACTTCGATCATGGTGGGGTTACGCATAAAGCCGTTAGCGAGCCTTTTAATGTCTTCGGAAAACGTTGCAGAGAACAGTAAATTTTGGCGGGATGGCGGCAGCGCTGCCAAGATACGCGTGATAGCGGGCATAAAGCCCATATCGAGCATGCGGTCAGCTTCGTCGAGCACCAGTATTTGCACCTGCGACAAGTTGATGCTTTTTTGCTCTAAATGATCTAACAAGCGGCCGGGTGTTGCCACCACAATTTCAACCCCGTTTTGCATCGATTTAATTTGCGGCTTGATGTCCACACCGCCATATAGCAAGGCGGTGCGAAGGGGTAAATACCTGCCATAGGTGCGAACAGACTCTTCCACCTGCGCGGCTAGTTCACGCGTCGGTGTTAGTACCAGCGCACGTACTGGGTGCTTCGCAGGAGAAGTGCTGGTGCTCGCCATCGGTGCTAATAAATGCAACAGCGGCAGCGTAAAGCTCGCCGTTTTACCAGTACCCGTCTGAGCGCAGCCCATGATGTCTTGGCGATTTAGTACCGCAGGAATTGCCTGGGCTTGAATCGGCGTAGGCTCGGTATAGCCTTCTTCAGAGACGGCACGGAGGAGTTGTGGGGCAAGATTCAGTGAAGCAAAAGACATCGAACAGCCTTGGATTTTAGAAAGGGAAATAATCAATAACTTCCATTTTATCGGGTTATCAGGGGCAACACAGAGAATCGTTTTTGAGCCGTAGGGCGCACCGTGGGCGCGATAGTTAGCCAAGCAGGAATTACCGTGAACTTGCTTTCGCATTTGCCTCGGCGTATTGCCACTCCTCTAGGCTAAGTAATTGCGAAAAGACGTTGTCTCGGTTGCGTACTTAGATGCGATTTGGCGGACGCTATGGACTCATATAGAGCCACGCCGGTACGACAACGTTAGGCGTTCACGCTGTTATGCGCGAATCGCAAACAAAGGATATTCTTGCAATGGCTGCTAAATTTTAAACTCGTTTATTCGCGGGAATTTCCAAGCATAAAGTCCCTGAAACCCTCATCAATAAAGGGGTTCCACAAGTCAGTTTAAACTTTCCTAGGGCTTGTGTCAGGCTTATCGACAGAAATTCCAATCAAAAATTAAGTTGAGTGAGATCAAAGGGCGGGGCGCGCTCGCAAGCAACAGCGCACTCGTTGAGGAAATAAGAGCATTGATCCTCGTCAGCCCTCGTCAGCGCGACGGCGGACTTCAAGGGTATCCGACTAGCGCGCCCGCCGCTTTGCGGGTGCTTTCATCTGCCCCGTTGCGCGCATTTCTTCTTGGTGTTTGGTTAGCCGTTTTTCTTTTGGTTTTGGTACGGGTAGCAGCGCTTTGGCGCGTAGTTTGGCTTTTTCAGGATTTTCGCGCCAGATAACCAACGTTTTGCCGATGAGTTGTACCGGTGCTGCGTTGAGTTGATCGCAGATGCTATCGAGCCAAGCGGCGCGTTCCTCGCGGTCATCGGTGCTCGCGCGAATTTTGATTAGCTCGTGAGCGTCTAGCGTGCGGTCTATCTCGCGCATCACACTCGGGCTTAAGCCTTTATCGGCGATGGCCACGAGTGGTGACAGGGTATGAGCTTGGGCTTTGAGCGCTTGCCGCGCAATAGGGGATAATTGAGTTTTCATAGACCGAAGTATAACGCTGTCTTTATCGTGGCTTTGACGGCTACCACCCTAATCACTCACAACACCAACTATGTCCCACGCAAGACCAAAAAACAGCCGTGATTGGCTAAAACGTCATCTTTCCGACCACTACGTGAAAAAAGCCAACGAAGCGGGTTTTCGGTCGCGCTCCTACTACAAGCTGGAAGAAATTGATGATGCTGAAAAGCTCATGAAGCAAGGCGACACCGTGGTGGACCTAGGCTCAGCGCCCGGCAGTTGGTCGCAGATGGCAATTAAACGCGTAGGCTCACAGGGAAAAGTGGTTGCCATTGATATGCTGCCAATGGAGGCGATTCAACGGGTGCATTTTATTGAAGAAGATTTTTCACTTGATGCGGGTTTACAGGCGGTGATTGTCGCAATTAAAAATAAACCCGTTGATCTTGTGATTTCGGACATGTCCCCCAACTTAACTGGGGTAGTTATCACGGATCAAGCGCGGCTATATACCTTGGGCGAGCTGGCGTTGGACTTCGCCGTGAATTTTTTGAAACCAAACGGGTGTTTTCTGGTCAAGGTATTTCAAGGCGATGGATTTGAGCCGTACGTAAAGTTAATGCGGTCACATTTTCAAAAAGTCGGCGCTAAAAAACCTGATGCGTCGCGCGACGAGAGTCGGGAAGTTTATTTATTAGGGCGTGGATTAAAAAATCAGTAACCCATTAGCCCGTAGCAGGTAACACGTTGCACAAAAAACGCGTTAAACGGTTTAATATGTTGTTTCAAACGTTAAAGCAATTCAACTGAATCATTAAAGGTCACACAAGTGAACAATAATTGGATTAAAGGTATCGGCGTATGGCTTGTTATCGGCATCGTGCTGATGATGGTGTTCATGCAGTTGTCTGGTCGCAACACCAAGGCCAATCTGATGGATTATTCCACCATGATAAATGAGGCCAAGGCGGGCAATGTTGAGCGCTTTCGCGAAGAAAGTGCGCGTACCGCTAAAGTGAGTATGCGCGGCGATAACAAAGAGTGGACCGTGTATTTGCCCAGCACTATTTACACCGTTGACGACTTACTCAAAGCGGGTGTGAAAGTTGAAGGCCGTCCACCAGAAGAGCAGTCATTTTTAACGCAAATTTTTATTTCGTGGTTCCCGATGTTGCTATTGATCGGCGTCTGGCTTTACTTTATGCGCCAGATGCAGGGCGGCGGTAAAGGTGGCGCGTTTTCGTTTGGCAAGTCGCGTGCGCGGATGCTCGATGAAAATACCAATCCTGTTACCTTCGCTGACGTCGCTGGCGTAGACGAGGCCAAAGAAGAGGTTGGTGAACTCGTTGACTTTTTACGCGATCCGACAAAATTTCAAAAACTCGGCGGACGCATCCCGCGTGGCGTGCTGATGGTAGGCTCACCCGGTACTGGTAAGACACTGCTCGCACGCGCCATTGCGGGTGAGGCCAAAGTACCGTTCTTCTCAATATCTGGCTCCGACTTTGTGGAAATGTTTGTTGGCGTTGGTGCTGCACGCGTGCGCGATATGTTCGAGCAGGCAAAAAAGAATTCGCCGTGCATTATTTTTATCGACGAGATTGATGCCGTTGGCCGTCAACGTGGTGCTGGTATGGGCGGCGGGAATGATGAGCGCGAGCAAACGCTTAATCAATTGCTCGTTGAGATGGATGGGTTTGAGGGAAATGTCGGCGTGATTGTTATTGCCGCGACCAATCGACCTGATGTGCTTGACCCGGCGTTATTACGTCCTGGTCGATTTGATCGTCAAGTGGTGGTGTCGTTACCGGACATTCGCGGGCGTGAGCAAATCTTGAATGTCCACATGCGTAAGGTACCGATTGCGCCGGACGTGATTGCGGAAGTGATTGCGCGCGGGACGCCGGGGATGTCTGGCGCGGATTTGGCTAATTTGGTGAACGAAGCTGCGCTCTTTGCAGCACGCGCTGCGAAGCGCTTGGTGGACATGGAAGACTTTGAGCGGGCGAAAGATAAGATCATCATGGGTGCAGAACGCCGCTCGGTGGTCATGCCAGTAGAGGAGCGTAGAAATACGGCTTATCACGAGTCAGGCCATGCTATCTTGGGTTATTTACTGCCAAAAAGTGATCCGGTACATAAAGTCACCATCATCCCGCGTGGCCGTGCGCTGGGCGTGACCATCCAGTTGCCGGTGGAAGATCGTTATTCGTACGACCGTGAATATTTGCTCAACCGTATCGCGATTTTGTTCGGTGGCCGTATTGCAGAAGAAGTCTTCATGCATCAAATGACTACCGGTGCGTCTAATGACTTTGAGCGTGCTACGCAGCTTGCCCGGGATATGGTTACCCGCTACGGCATGTCGGATGCATTAGGAACGATGGTTTATGCTGAGAACGAAGGCGAAGTCTTTTTAGGTCGTTCGATGGCGCGCCAGACAGCTGTCTCTGAAGAGACCATGCGTAAGGTTGATGCCGAGATTCGTCGCATTATTGACGAGCAATATGCACTTGCCCGCAAGATGATTGAAGAAAATCGCGACAAAATTGAAGCGATGACGAAGGCGCTGCTTGAGCATGAAACTATTGATGCCGAGCAGATTAAAGACATCATGGAAGGTCGTGAAATGCGTGCACCAAAGGCATCTACGCTGCGTTTCAAATCGAAGCGTGATGATGGTAGCAGCGGCGGTGTTAGCGCAACGCCAGCGGCGGACGCTGACGACAAAGAGGTTAAGCAGCCCCCCGCCACTGAGGGCGCTGAATAGTTTTTTTCATCATGCAATCAGCCTAGCGGGCGACTCAATGGGTCGCCCGTTTTATTGTTGTTTTCTCATTTATTCGTTTATTTATGCTGAGCGCAATTTTAAAAAGCGAGCGTCCCGTCATCATGGGCATTGTTAATATCACGCCGGATTCCTTTTCCGATGGTGGTAAATATATGTCAGCTGATTCGGCTATTCGTCATGCCGCTACGTTAATTGAAGAAGGCGCCGATATTCTTGACATCGGCGGCGAATCGACGCGGCCTGGTGCGCTAAGCGTTAACGTTGTAGACGAACTTAACCGTGTAATGCCGGTGATTGAGGCGCTACGTCTTAGTCATCCAGCAATACCGCTTTCCATCGACACCCAAAAACCTGAAGTGATGCGTGCGGCAATTGACGCTGGCGTTGAGATGGTCAATGATGTCAATGCACTACGAGCAACTAACGCGATAGAAATTTGTGCCGCGGCGGATGTTTATGTATGCCTCATGCACATGCAAAAATCGCCACAAGTGATGCAAGATGCGCCGCAATATGTCGACGTGGTGACTGAGGTGCTCCAGTTTTTGCGATCACGTGCTGAGGCTTGTCTGGCAGCGGGCATCAATGGTGCGCGTATTGTGCTTGATCCCGGATTGGGCTTTGGCAAATCACTCGCGCACAACATGGCATTGTTGCGCGGCATTCCACAATTGTCCGCGATAGGCTATCCAACCTTAATTGGCATCTCGCGCAAATCTATATTTAAGGCGCTTCTAAACCGTGAAGTTGATGATAGGTTAGTGCCTAGTGTTGTGGCGGCGCTATATGCCGCCAACGCGGGCGCAAAAATTTTGCGGGTACATGATGTCCGTGAAACTTGCGATGCATTGAAATTAGTGAACGCCATGGATGCCTAATTTAGGCATGTCAGCCTCTATTAAAGTAACCCCGTTCAACAACAGCTAATGTATATTGATTTTCATCACAAACCAAAGGGGAATGTCCATGGAACCAACTGCGCCACAAAATCCTTACGCTGCGCCAACTGTTGATGTACTCAGCGCTCCACAAGGCGATGACAATGCCAGCTTCATCCTAGACGGGCGCACTACCAGCATTGGGCAGGGAGTAAATTGGGTTGCGCGAGGCTGGGGTGTTTTCACCCAATCGCCGCTGATTTGGATTGTGAATTCCGTGATCGTAATAGGCATTTATTTTGTGCTGTCGCTCGTTCCATTTATTGGCTCAATATTATCAATGGCGTTATATGCGTTGCTAGGCGCGGGTCTGATGATCGGCGCACACGCACAGCACAACGGGCGCGCGCTAGAAGTTGCCGACACATTTGCTGGCTTTCAATCTGAGCACAAAATGAATTTGCTTGTGCTCGGCTTACTTTATATGGTCTCGTGGGTGGTGTTGATTATTTTAGCAGGCATTTCTTTTGCAATCGTGCTTGGTGCATCTGGCGTTGCTGGCTCCTTGTTCAGTGGCGATAGCAGCGCTATTGTCGGCTTAATTGCAGGTGCAGGCATTGGTGTCATCTTAATCGGGCTAGTAGTGATGGCGGCGTCAATTCCTATCGCGATGGCATTTTGGTTTGCGCCGATACTTGTTGCACTGCACGGCTTAAGCCCCTTGTCTGCGATGAAGAGTAGTTTTTTTGCGTGTCTTAAAAATTTCCTACCGTTTTTTCTCTATGGCATTATTTTCATAGTGCTAGTCATTGTCGGATCAATACCAATTTTGCTTGGCTTGCTAGTCGTGTTTCCCCTTTTGTTTACATCAACTTATGCGGCTTATCGCGATATTTTTCTTGCCGATGACGGCAATTAAGCACGGGTAAGTTGTCACGCTATGCTCGACACGCCGCGCGTAATCGCCACCCCTGAAGGCGTAGAGCTCACACTTAATATAGCTGGCGTGGTGGCGCGAGCACGCGCGTGGGTCATTGATGCGCTGATACGATTGGTGTTCTACATTACGCTCGCCGCGGCACTGACGGCATTCGGGCGGTTTGGGATGGGCTTATTTTTAGTAGCGCTGTTTTTATTGGAATGGGCTTATCCAGTGCTATTTGAAATTTATTGGAAAGGTGCCACACCCGGCAAGCGCGCATGCCATTTATGCGTATTGCACGACGATGGTACGCCCGTTGGCTGGCGCGCTTCTGTGACACGAAATACCTTACGCGCGGTGGATTTTTTGCCATTTTGTTATGGTTTTGGCTTAATTGCCTGCTTGTTAAATCGTGATTTCAAGCGCTTAGGTGACCTCGCGGCAGGCACGGTGGTGGTCTATGTCGCGAGCCGACCCAAGCAGGTGTCATCAGCGGTGGCCAGTCGACGTGATGAAGCCAATCGAGGGGTGCAAGACGAGTGGCGTGGTGCAGGCCAAGCAGCACTGTTATTGCTAAATGAGCAACGCGCAATTATTAATTTTGCCGAGCGCAGCACGCGTTGGTCAGATGCCCGCGCAGCGGAATTAGCCGCGCATGCGCCACAATTGCTCAACGGTCAAACAGGTGTGGCGGCGGTTTCGCGATTACTTAGTTTGGCGCGGCAAATTACCGGTAAGCGGATTGAAAACAGCAAAGGCAAAGATAATAGTCACTCTAACAAGGTAGTCATCTGATGCAGCAAGAACTATTCGAGGCGCGCTATCAAGCTGAGTGGGCAGAATTTGATCAGTGGTTAAACGTTGATGCTGGCGGGAATGCCGTCAGGGATAAACCGGGGTCTGTGCAAAATTTTCCGCCAAGCGAATTCCCGCAGCGTTATCGCCAGTTAGCGCGTCACTTGGCGCTGGCGCGTGATAGACAATATGGTGGTGAACTAATTGCCCGCTTAGAGCGCTTAATTCTCGCCGGTCATCAACTACTCTACGGTGCCAGCCATAATCGCAGCGGAGGTGTACTGTTATTTATAGGCTACACCTACCCTCAACTGGTGCGTGCGCATTGGCGCTCCGTATTGGTGGCCACACTCTGTTTATTCGGCCCGCTCGCCGCAATCGCGATTGCCATCCAGTTCATGCCAGATGTTGCCTACATTTTCATGTCCGCGAATGACTTAGCGAATGCACAGCAAATGTATGACCCTGCAAATCGTAAGCTGGGCGCAGGCCGAGACGTAACGAGTGACGTGCAAATGTGGGGCATGTATGTTTGGAACAATGTCCGCATCGGCTTTCAATGTTTTGCGGGCGGCTTACTATTTGGCGTTGGCGCAATATTTTTTATGATTTTTAACGGTGTCAGCATTGGCGTAGTCACCGGACACCTGACCCAGCTAGGCTATATCGAAACGTTTTGGGGCTTTGTGGCCGGCCACAGCGCGCTTGAACTAGGTGGCATCGTGCTGTGCGGCGCGGCCGGTTTGCAATTAGGTTACGCGCTGATATCGCCGGGTCGCAAAACGCGACTTGAATCGTTAAAAGCGAGTACGCCAGACGCCGTCGGTATACTTTATGGTGCCGCGACTATGATATTTTTAGCCGCCTTCATCGAAGGTTTTTGGTCAGCGTCGCGGCTTCCACCGGTTGAAGTCAAATATGCCGTCGGCATATTACTCTGGGTGCTAATGATTGCCTACTTTGTCTTTTCAGGGCGCATTTATCGTCAAACAAAAAAAGGCGCGGCAAATGCGCCTTGAAGACATCGCCATCAATTTACGCGTGAGAACGCCGTATGAATCAATTGACCTAGGCTACAGCATGGTCATGGCGTGGCGACGTGATGTGTTTCCAATTTGGCTGAGTGTTTATTTAGGCGTTGGAATCGTCATCAATCTTTTATGTTTTGCACAACCGATTGTGGCGCTGTTCATTTTGTGGTGGTTAAAGCCCGCCTTTGATCGTGTCATCTTGCACGTATTGTCAGGTGCGGCGTTTGGTGCTGCGCCTAGCATTAGCGATACTTGGCGCGCATTGCCCAAGCTTTGGTTTAATAACGGCCTATTCAACGCGCTCACCATTCGTCGATTCGACTTAGCGCGTTCATTTTGTTTGCCGGTTACTCAGCTAGAGCGACAATTTGGTAAGCCCGCGCGACAGCGCCGTCGGGTGCTGGGGCGTGAAGCGCGAGGTGCGGCAGGCTGGCTTACTATTATTTCGATGCATTTTGAATTATTAATTGGGCTATCGGCGTATGTATTTATAGATTTATTTATGCCCGGTGCAAGCGGGGTATTTGACCCGCTGAAATGGTTCGTCCAAACACCATCAATTGAAGCTCAATACTTGTCGAATGCTGTCTCCATGCTGACGGTCTTAGTATTAGAGCCCTTTTATGTCGCCGCCGGTTTTGCGTTGTATTTGAATACCCGAACCGTGCTCGAAGGATGGGATATTGAGCTTGCCTTCAAACGGATGAACGCACGGCTAACAATTGCCGCTGATACGCAAGCCCGACGCGCACAATGCAGCGATGAAAAGGCCTCTTCCGCGGTTAAGCAGGCGACTACCAATGCCGCGAGCGTTTGCGCGGTGGCGATACTGGTCAGTTTCGTCGCGCTCGTGTCATCCACCATTAGTGCTGAACCTTTAACTGAGGCCGGTGTGTCTGCGCCTGCAGCAGCGACACCCAACACCGGCGCACAGGCGCGTGCAATGATAATACTGGACGATCCGCAATTTGGTGATACGCGCAAAACGTGGTCGATTAAATACCTTGGTCCCGGTGCTAATCAAAAACCAGAGCCAGCAAAAAAATACCCATGGCTAGAAAATATCGCCATTTTTATTGGCCAATTATTGCGTGTTGTTGCTTGGGTGCTTGGCGCCATATTGGTGTTAGCGCTGGTTGTGCTATTGGTGAATCAGCTTAAGAAAAATCAGTGGCAGCAATGGTTTTTACCAAAAGCCAAGCGTGCTGAGATGTTGTTTGGACTCGACGTGCGAGCGGAATCGCTGCCTGATAATGTTGCCGCCACCGCCGGCGCCGTGCTGGCGCGCGGTGATAAGCGTGCGGCACTGTCGCTGCTGTATCGCGGTGCGCTGATTTACTTAATTGAAGACGGTAAGCTAGAGATTGCACGCGGCGATACCGAAGGTGTCTGTATTAGAAACGTAGCGCGACTTTACGAAAAATCCCGCGCGAACTATTTTGCGTCGCTGGTGCAAGCTTGGCAGCAGGTCGCCTATGCCGGTTCATTGAATGTAGGTGTTGCACCGTCGCAACGTGATATACAAACGCTGATTGACAATTGGTCGGCACATTTTCAACTTCGCCAACGTCATTCTGCAACTGATAGCGTCGCTGCGGTCACCACATGAACGCGCAACTAACCTCCGGGCTGAAGAAAAAACGCTTATCTACTAATGCGTGGGTCATTATTTTGGTGAGCGCCGTGATGTCGGCCTGTGCGATCTACGCTCTATTTAATTGGTTTGAAATTGTTGAAGAAGAAATGCTGGTTGGCGCAAAAGGCGAAGCGCTGACGAATCCTTACTACGCGCTCCAACAATTTTTGTTAGCCAGTGGTGCAAACGCCACATTGGCGAATAAATCCAACGAGTTAGATCGCGGTTTAGCGCAACCCTTATTACCCCCACAAGTGATGTTGTTAGGCGACCGACGACTCACCGAAATGACGGTAGCGCGTGTTAATAGGATTAACGATTGGGTACGTGACGGTGGGCATTTAATTATCGAAGCAGAGCAACCGTCGCTCGAAGATCGGGTGCTGGCGCAGTTCGCAATTGAACGTAACCCGCTTGTTTGGCATAAAAATAAATTGGTCGAGATACCGCGTAAGCCAAGCGCAGAAGCTACAGAAACAACTGAGGATGCAAATGCTAATGCAAATGCAAAAAAAAATGAAGCTCAACAACAGTGGACTCCGGCTAATGGTGCGCATCGCGAGTTTGACAACCTTAGGCCACTTGGGTCTCGTCCAACGCGCATTACGCTGGCAGATGGCACACCGTTCATAACCAAATTTCAGCCCTATCAAAATGTACTGAAGCTCCCACTACCAGCACCACCAACAGCAACGACAATTGATAATCGACGTCTGGTTACTGACCGTGATGGTGGCCGCATCATTGAGTTTCAAGAGGGGCTAGGACGGGTCACGGTGATTTCAAATTTTGATTTTTTGACGTATAAAAATTTAGAAGATTACGATCATGCAGAGCTGATTTGGCATTTGATTTCAAACGCCAATAGCACCAAGCCCAGCATCCTGGTCGCGCTGAATCGGCAAAGCGAAGGCTTTTGGAAATGGCTGACCACTCACGCATGGATGGTTGCCATCAGCGGCTTAGTACTTCTGCTAGTGTGGTTATGGCGGGTGATTCCGCGAATGGGGCCGATGGCGTTGCCTGAACCTACATCAAGGCGTAGCTTGTTAGAACACATGGTTGCTGCCGGTGCATTTTTAGCGAAACAAAAACAGTGGCAGGCGTTGCTAAATCCGGTGCGAGCCAAATTTATTCAGCGCTACCGATATCGTCATCCGCGCACTCTTAATATGAGTGACGTTGATTTTTTACAGCACGTCGCGCGCCACTTGCAGGTTGATGAAAATCAGCTGGCGCGTCTCTTATTTGTACCAGTTGCCACGCGCCAAGAAGCGCTGATGGTGCTCCGGCAGTTAATTTCACTATTCACCATCGTTAAATAAAAACCCTTACGGAATAAACCATGAACGACAATATTGATAGGACTACAGAAACTGTTTTGCAAGCACCACTGCAGGCACAATCACAAATACTGCAAGAAAAATTCGTTGAGGCCAGCGCGTTACTGGCCCGCATTAAAAATGAAATCAGCGCCGCCGTCATCGGCCAAGATGATGTGATTGAACAGGCGCTGATTGGCTTGGTCGCGGCAGGACATATATTGATTGAGGGTGTGCCAGGGTTAGGTAAAACATTGTTGGTCAAAGCCTTGGCTAAAGCATTTGATGGCGATTTTTCGCGTATCCAATTCACGCCTGATCTAATGCCCTCCGACATTACCGGGCACACCCTGTTTGATGCAAAAACGGGCGAATTTCGCACCCGTCGCGGCCCGATATTTACGCACCTTTTATTGGCCGATGAAATCAATCGCGCACCCGCCAAGACACAAGCGGCGTTGCTGGAGGTGATGCAAGAAACACAGGTCACTATTGAAGGTAAAGTTTATCCGCTCGCTGCGCCATTCATGGTGATGGCGACGCAAAACCCTATTGAGCAAGAAGGCACATATCCCCTACCAGAGGCGCAGCTTGATCGTTTTTTGCTGAAAATCAAAATTGATTATCCGAGTGTTGCTGATGAAGCGCGCATGGTGCAATCTGTAACGTCAATGTCGGTTGCTGACAAGTTGGACGTGGCACGCGTCGCCACGTTAATGAAGCCAGAAAATGTGCTCGCATTGCAGCGTATTGCCGCTGCCGTCACGGTGGAAGAAAAAGTGCTCGACTATGCCGTACGTTTGACCCGCGCTACCCGTGAATTCCCGATGTTAGCCGCAGGTGCAGGCCCGCGCGGCGCCATTTCTCTCATCCGCGCTGCACGCGCGAATGCGATCATCCAACAGCGAGGCTTTGTTACACCTGATGATGTGAAAGATGTCTCACTCGCCGTCCTGCGCCACCGCGTGCGCGCCTCGCCTGAAATGGAAATCGAAGGGCGCGATGTCGATCATGTACTGCTGGAATTATTTAGCCAAGTCGATGCGCCAAGGGTATAGAAAATCTAAAAAAAATCTTAATTTAATATTTTTGCCCGCCACCATCGATGAAAATTCCCCTTCCAACCCGCGCGCTATTGTGGCTTGTTAGCGCTTGGCTAATGCTCGCTGTTGTTGCTTCAATTCTGGGCACATCAACGGCATTAGCGATTTGGCAATTCGCCGGATGCGCCATTGCCGTGCTATTGATTGCCGACTGGCTGGTTACTTACATGCGCATTCAGGATCGAGGGGGCGAGCGCGCCTTTACGGTTGAGCGTCGTACCGGCTTGACCGTACCCGTTGGGGTAGCGCATGACGTTTATTTGAAAGTCACCAATCACACTACCGTCGAAGCGACCGTGCACCTATATGACGGGCATTCAGACCGTGGCACGGCAATCGGCCTGCCTATTGTGAGTACCATTCCAGCGCGACGTTATGGGCAATATCAATATACGTTTACGCCGTTGGCGCGCGGGAACCTCATGTTTGAGCGGGTGAGTTTACGCCTACGCTCCTCCCTCGGATGGTGGTTGTTGCCGTATGTGGCAGGTCAGCCTTCGGTGATTCGTGTGTTTCCAAACTATGCGGCAGTGACACGCTACGCGCTGCTGGCGGTGGATAATCGGCTCTCGCAAATTGGCTTACTTAAGCGCCAGCGTCGCGGGGAGGGGATGGATTTTCATCAATTGCGCGACTACCGCGATGGCGATTCGCCGCGCGCCATTGATTGGAAGGCGACCGCGCGGCACGTTAAGCTGATCGCGCGGGAATATCAAGATGAACGCGATCAACAAGTTTTATTTTTGCTCGATTGCAGTCGGCGCATGAATGCGAAGGACGATTTGCTATCGCATTTTGATCACACATTAAACGCGATTTTGCTACTGACCTATGTAGCGATTCGGCAAGGAGATGCGGCGGGGTTAATGACGTTTGGCGCGATGGAGGATCAATACCTTGCGCCAGAGAAATCGCAGGCTACCGTTAGTCGTTTTTTGAATGCGCTGTATCCGCTTGAGCCCACCCTAAAAACGCCCGACTACTACCAAGCCGCACTTGACCTTGGCAAGCGCTTAAACAAACGCGCGTTGATTATTGTTATTTCAAACGTGCGCGACGAAGACGAAGACGGCCTACACACCGCAATGGCGCAATTGCAGCGTCGGCATTTAGTGTTATTCGCCAACTTGAAGGAAGCGGCGATTGAGGCGAGTGCAGATGCGACCGTTTTTAATCAACGATTTGCTCATCAGCGCGCCGCAACCGACGATGCGCTGATAGAATTCGCCGCCGCCACACAATATGCGCTAGCCCGCGAGGCAACCTTAGCCAGAATGCGTGCGCGTGGCGTTAAGCTGCTCGATGTTGTACCAGAGAAATTGCCGATGGCGCTGGTAAACCGGTATCTTGATATGAAACAAAGCGGTGCGTTGTAGTGGCGCATTGTCGTGATGCTGTTAAAACGATAACTGAGTAAAAAAATGACCAGAAAATACTTCGGCACAGATGGCATTCGTGGCCGCGTCGGTGACGCACCCATTACGCCTGATTTTGTATTGCGATTAGGCTATGCGGCAGGTAACGTGCTCGCCCAACAAACGGATAAACATAAGAATAAACATAAGCCCGCCGTGTTGATCGGTAAAGACACCCGTGTCTCCGGCTACATGCTCGAAAGCGCGCTTGAGGCGGGCTTTGCGGCGGCGGGATGTGATGTCTATATGGTGGGGCCGATGCCAACGCCTGGGGTTGCGTACTTAACACGTGCGCTGCGCCTGTCAGCTGGCGTCATGATTTCCGCATCGCATAATCCATATGAAGATAACGGCATTAAGTTTTTTTCAGCCAGCGGGATGAAGTTAGACGATGCCGTTGAGCACGCCATCGAGGCCGCCCTAGAAGCGCCGTTAAACTGCAAGGCCTCCAACGCACTCGGCAAGGCGCGCCGGGTTGAGGACGCCGCGGGGCGCTACATTGAGTTTTGCAAAAGCACGTTTCCGGACAACTTAAATTTACACGGCATGAAAATTGTCGTCGATTGTGCGCATGGTGCCGCCTACGATATGGCGCCGCGATTGTTTCGTGAGCTAGGTGCAGAAGTTATCGCCATCGGCGATAAACCCGATGGCTTTAATATCAATGACAAGGTCGGCGCGACGCACACCGACGCAATGTGTGCCAAGGTGCTTGCGGCGGGCGCTGATTTAGGTATCGCTCTTGACGGCGACGCAGACAGGCTCATGATGTGTGACGCAAACGCAAATTGCTATGACGGTGACCAGCTGCTTTACGTCGTCGTCAAACATCGCCACGCCATTGGTGCATTACACGGTGGTGTGGTTGGCACGCTGATGACAAATTTTGCCTTTGCCCAACGCATGGAGGCAATGCAAATTCCGTTTTTGCGCGCCAAAGTAGGCGATCGTTATGTGTTGGAAGTGTTAAACGAAAACGGTTGGCGGTATGGTGGCGAGAATTCAGGCCACATACTTTGTCTGGATCAACATACGACCGGCGACGGCATGATCTCGGCCTTGCAAGTATTAGCAGCACTGGCGGCAAATAGCACCACGCTAGAAGATTTCACCCGCGATTTAGTCATGTCGCCGCAAGTCTTAATTAATATCAGAACCCAATCTAAGTTTGATTTCGCAACGTCAGCGAAGGTCAACGCAAGCGTCAAAAGTGCCGAAACCACGTTAGCCGGAAAGGGCAGAGTGCTGCTACGCGCTTCCGGTACTGAGCCCGTCATTCGCGTGATGGTCGAGGGTGAAGACCGGGCAACAGTGACGGCGCTGGCGGAAAATATTGCCGATAGCGTGCGTACGGAGACGGAAGCGGGCTAGATCATAAACTAAAAGTAAAACTCGCCTATTGGCGGGATTTTTGGACGATTTTTACGCCAAAATGCCCGCCGATATTAAGGTTTACATATTTTAAAAATTTCGCCATTCACTAGACGCATGGCGTCAGTTACACGAAAAGTCCCCATCAATAAATCACTCAACAGCGCTGAAAGCGCTCGTTAGCTAATCAACAAACATTTTTTGTTTCAGCTGTTTTCGCTACTTAACCGAGATTTTCCATTAGGGCTTGAGATGATAACGAGGCTGTTTTTGCGCGAATTTTCTGTTGATTGACGAACGAATAGCGAGCTATTCAAGAGGAAGAAACAGGAAAGACGCCAAAAATAGTCCGTTAGCACTCAAACAGTTGCGAAGGGACGCCTAATGGAAAGTCTCAGTTTAAGGCGGAACTGCAAACGCTGATTGATCAACGCTTTCATTTGATCGCCATGAGGCTACCGAGAAACGGCAGGGCTTGGGCTAAGTCGCTGTTACTTTTCCTCCCAGCCAAACGCCTTGTCGTTTGTAGCGCTTGGGACACGCGTGGTCAACAGGAAACAACTCATGGCCGAGGCCAATGATGTAATGGCCCAAAGCATGAGAAAGCCAAGCGAATAAACAGCGGTGCGCGAAGCGCGAAGGCGCTCGCCAAGCACCACCAGTTCGAGTGGATCGATTAGCGTAAAGATGATGCCAATGCCGACGCCTGCGGTAATGAATGCTGGCCAGAGAATGGAGAGTGTGAGGCGCAGCATGGCGTTATGGCGTTTTGCTTGGTAATGGACCAACGGGTGTGGCGGCGGCTGGCGGGGTCAGCTCGATTGGCGGGAGTGCCTCCGATCCGACATTGATTTCACGCTGTAAACGCCATTGCTTTTGTTTGTCTTCCAGCAAGACATTCCACTTACCAACCCGTAACGCGGGCAGTTGGCCGGCATAGCGATCCCCATTGCGGGTGAGTGGGATAACGCTATCAAAGCCGGCACGGGTGGCGTGGACGAGCGATAGTGTGAGCGGCTCGGTGACAACTACAGCGGGTGTGACATCACCACCACGTTTTGCGACAACCTCGACCCGATCATTGGCTTGATCAAACGTAACGAATGCATTTAATCCTGCCTCGCGCGCAACATCGTCTCGATGCAGCGCCTGGTTGATTGTTTTACCTTGTTTGTAGTAATCATCCACGACCAATCCATCCGTGCCGGACGCCGCAAGGTAGAAGGTGAAGAATCCAGCGACGACGACAATGCCAGGGCCAGACATTAACAGCCACGGCCATGGTTCGCGATACCAAGGGTTGGGTGCTACGGGTGTTGTTTTCATGGCAGATTTGTTAGGAGATTACGGTTTATAGAAAGCTGACTTTTCGTGCAGGCTAAATACATCCGGTGCTAATTTGCCGTCAGCCGCGACGGCGGTGATCGCAAATTCGATGCGGGTAATGCCTTTTGGTATGGCCTCGGCGTTGGCGCGTAGCGAGATAGCGAACATTTGCGATGCGGCAGAACCAATCTCAAAGGGTTGCCTCGCGCCGTAAACTTCAAGCCCATTAATACCGCTTGCAGACACCGTGAAGCGCTGCGGCGTTTCTCGTATGTTCATGATTTGCAGTCGATAAACATTCTCGATTTGTTCGCCAGCGGCTTCGCGGGCGAGGATATTGCGATCACGAATGACATTGGCCTTGATGGGCGCACGATTCCATAGCGTGATAGCAGTCGCGATAATAATCACCCACAGCAAAGCGGTGTAAATCAGCACCCGTGGTCGAAACACGCCGCGTATTATTTCTGACCAGTCCGCTTGCTTTTCCAACGCATTGGCGGTGGAATAGCGAATTAAGCCGCGCGGGTAATTCATCTTATCCATCACTTGGTTACAGCCGTCGATGCACGCGCCGCAACCGATGCACTCATATTGCTGTCCATGTCGAATATCGATCCCTGTCGGGCACACCTGCACGCAGATGTCGCAATCGACGCAATCACCAAGTCCTTTCGCCTTGTAGTCAGCGCTCTTACTGCGGCTGCCCTTTGGCTCACCGCGCGTGTAGTCATAAGTAATCACGAGGGTATCGCGATCAAACATTGCGCCTTGAAATCGCGCGTAGGGGCACATATATTTGCACACCTGTTCGCGCAACCAGCCGGCGTTGCCGTAGGTTGCGGCACCATAGAAAAATATCCAAAATGTTTCCCACGGCGCTACGGCGAACGAGAGCGCTTGGCTGAATAATTCCCGCACAGGTACAAAGTAGGCCACCAGCGTGAAGCCCGTCCAAAGTGAAAGTGCAATCCAAACGGCGTGTTTCAAGGCTTTTCGGCTGACTTTGCCCGTCGATAGGGGACTTTTATCGAACTTCATTCGCTTGGCGCGATCACCTTCAATCTTGCGTTCAATCCACAAAAACATCTCGGTATAAACCGTTTGTGGACACGTATAGCCGCACCACAAACGACCCGCCACGGCGGTGAAAAGAAACAATGAAAATGCTGAAATCAGCAACAGCACCGTCAGATAAATAAAATCCTGCGGCCAGAAGACGATGCCGAAGATGTAGAACTTGCGCGCGGTCAAATCAAACAGCACCGCTTGACGATCATTCCACATGAGCCAAGGCGTGCCGTAGTACACCAGCTGGGTCGCGAATACGAAAAACCAGCGCCAGTTGGCAAACCAGCCGGTGACCGCGCGCGGATAGATTTTCTTGCGCACCTCATAGAGTTGCTCATCCTGATCGTATGACGGGCGCCCAAGTGGCGCTGGCGGCGCTAACGACGCGGTGCTGACGATAAGCGGGATGACTTTAGATGTCATTGGATGTTGCGCACAACATGCGCTATTTGCCTGCCGGCTTCGTTAGATTAGCTACAGCCGCCGTTTCCGCATTTGGCACCGGCATTGCCACCGCAATCGGTGGCTCGCCCCCGCCCAAGCTATAGACATAGGTGGCTAAAAGATGAATCTTTGCTGCACCCAGTTTTTCAGCTTGCGCGGGCATCGCACTCTGACCCTCAACCAGCTGATTCATTCCGCGACCGTTTTTGATCGTGTAGGCGATTTCCTCAGCCCCGCTGCCGTACAGCCAGACGTCATCTGCCAGATTAGGCGAGCCCATTTGACGATTGCCTTTGCCATCCGCGCCATGACAAGCCGCACATACCGCGAATTTCGGTGCGGCAGCCGCCGCCAGCGCAACGTCGTGTTTTAACCCTGAGAGTGAGCGAACATACTGCGCCATTTCTTTTGTGCCCTGCTCACCACCGATGGCCTCACCAAGTGCTGGCATCACGCCATTGCGGCCGTTGACGAGCGTGGCAACAATGGTGTCAGGGTCGCCACCATACAGCCAATCTTTGTCACGAAGATTCGGGAACCCCTTGCCGCCACCCGCATCCGAGCCGTGACACTGCGAACAATAATTAAGAAATAGCCGTTGTCCCGCCGCTACCGCCTGTGGATCCTTAGACAGCGTGGCAATATCGATCGCCGCGTACTTGGCAAAAATGGGACCAAACTCTCGGTCTGCTTGCTTCACTTCTTCTTTATATTCGCCTGTTGACGTCCAGCCCGCTGTTCCCGCAAAGCCGCCAAGCCCCGGATAGATGATGAGATACACCACGCTATATATGATGGTGATATAGAAAAGCCAGCGCCACCAGTTTGGTAATGGATTATTGTATTCAGCTAAATCTTCGTCCCACACATGGCCATGCAGCTCCGCTTTGGTATCTTTCGGCAGGCGATTTGTGGTTTGTGTCCACAGTAACAATGCGCAGGCAAGAATCGACACAATCGAGATCGACGCCACATACCAGTGCCAGAAGGTAGTCAGATGCTCAGTCATGGGCTTACTCTCCTTGCTTCTTTAGGGTTAGGGTCAGGTTCAGACGTAGGCGTGGGTGCTTCCAGCGGCAGCTCGTTGTCATCCGTGAAGGGCAAATTGGCGGCCTCATCGAAGCGCGCCTTATTCTTGCGAGCCAACGCCCAATACACAATGCCTGCAAAGACAATAAACGAGAGTAGGGTAACGGCGGCGCGTAGTGTGTTCAGATCAATATCCATTGTCGTCCTCTTATTTGGTCTTGAGTGCAGTACCCAGCACTTGCAGGTAAGCAATCAAGGCATCTTCCTCAGTCTTGCCGGTCACGGCTTCAGCGGCTTTGTTAATTTCGTCGTCTGTGTACGGCACGCCAAGGGTGCGAAGTGCGCGTAGCTTTGGCGCGATCTCTGCCGGATTGAGTGGTGCTTTTTCGAGCCATGTATAGGCCGGCATATTTGATTCCGGCACTAAGTCGCGTGGCTGGCGTAAATGTAGCCGATGCCACTCATCGCTGTATTTACCGCCGACACGATGTAAATCAGGCCCGGTACGTTTACTGCCCCATTGAAATGGACGGTCGTAGACGAATTCGCCCGCAACCGAGTAGTGGCCATAACGCTCGGTCTCCGCGCGGAAAGGACGAATCATCTGTGAGTGGCAGTTGTGGCAACCTTCACGGATGTAGATATCGCGCCCCGTCAATTGCAATGCTGTGTAGGGTTTTAAGCCGGCAACGGGTTCGGTCAGGTTGCGTTGAAAAAATAGCGGAACAATTTCAACTAAGCCACCCACCGAAACCACCAGAATGATCAAAATAATCATTAAGCCAACGTTGCGTTCGATTTTGTCATGAGTAAATTTCATGGCTTAGTCTCCCTGTGTGGCAACGTTACCCGATGCATTAGTGCGTAACGGGATGGAGTTGGTAGGGACACTCTCCGGTATCGGCGCATCGTAGGGTGTGCCTGCGGCTATCGTCCTAAATACGTTATAGGCCATGATCAACATGCCGCTGAAAAATAAGAACCCACCCAAGAGTCGTATCGTCCAGTAGGGATAGCTTGCTTTCACCGATTCAACGAAGGTGTAAGTTAGCGTGCCATCGCTGTTGACCGCGCGCCACATCAGGCCTTGCATCACGCCGGAGATCCATAGCGCGGCGATGTAGAGCACCACGCCAAGTGTGGCAATCCAAAAGTGTAGTGAGATGAGCTTAATCGAGTACATTTCCTTACGGCCGTATACCCGCGGCAGCATGTAATAAATGGCGCCGAAAGAAATGAATGCCACCCAGCCCAATGCACCGGAGTGGACGTGGCCGACAATCCAGTCTGTGTAGTGTGCAAGACCATTGACCGTTTTGATCGCTAACATCGGCCCTTCGAAGGTGGACATGCCATAAAACGAGAGCGAGACGATCAAAAACTTTAGTATTGGATCATCGCGCAGCTTATGCCAAGCACCCGATAGGGTCATGATGCCGTTGATCATGCCGCCCCATGATGGCGCCAGCAGAATAAGCGAGAACACCATGCCGAGGGACTGTACCCAATCTGGCAACGCGGTGTAGTGCAGGTGATGTGGTCCTGCCCACATGTAGGTAAAAATCAGCGCCCAGAAATGCACTACCGACAAACGATAAGAATAAATTGGCCGCTCCGCTTGCTTAGGCACAAAGTAATACATGATGCCGAGGAAGCCAGCGGTTAAGAAAAAACCAACTGCATTGTGTCCATACCACCACTGAATCATTGCATCTTGCACGCCGGCATAAGCGGAGTAGGATTTCCAGAAGCTGGAAGGCATGACAGCACTATTAAAGATATGCAAAATGGCTACGGTGAGAATAAAAGCGCCGTAAAACCAATTGGCAACATAGATATGCGGGGTGCGCCGCTTCATAATTGTGCCGAAAAAAGCAATGGCGTAGACCACCCACACAACGGTAATCAGAATATCAATGGGCCACTCCAGCTCAGCATATTCCTTGCCTTGGGTGTAACCGAGCGGCAGTGTGATTGCCGCCAGCACGATAACGAGCTGCCAACCCCAAAAGTGAATGGCAGCAAGCGTGTCCGATATGACTCGTACTTGGCAGGTGCGCTGCACCACGTAGTACGAGGTGCCAAATAAAGCACAGCCACCAAAGGCAAATATCACCGCATTCGTATGTAGTGGCCGCAAGCGCCCATAGGAGAGCCACTCAATGCCGAAGGTCATGTCAGGCCAGATCAGTTGCGCCGCAATGATGACGCCGACTAGCATGCCGACAACCCCCCAGACGACCGTCATGATGGCGAACTGTCGAACCACCTTGTAGTTATAAGTATTGGCGTTGGTATTAGCGTTAGCGTGCATCGCAGTAGCCTTTTTTGGAGTAGTGAATCATTGGATAAGTGTTATCTTCGCCGTTGGAAAAAATGGCGTTTTGATATGGATCAAACCACTGGCAATACGTTTTCAGACGGGCGCTGCACGCGTTGCTCGCCAGCGCTTGCTGGAGGTTGCATGTGTACTATCGACGGCCCGATTGGGGCGGTGGGTGCTATGGATGCCACGGGTGCTATCGGTGCATAGGCGCCGGGTGGATTGTCATCGTCGATGAGAATGCGCTCAGCTGGAGAATCAAGATCATCCATCTGCCCGTCATTGACGGCCCACCAAAACGCCCAACCAATCACGCCCGCGATGACGAGCGATAGTGGAATCAGAATCCACAGAGATTCCATAACGTTACCTCGCCTTTAACGTTACGCCGTGGCGCTGGCTGTCGGATTGAGTTTGGATTTCGGCGTTGCTGCGGTCTTGAGTATGGCTAAGCCGTGGTGCGCGCATCAAACGACTGGCATTAATCACCACGATGAGTGAGCTCAACGCCATCCCAAAGGCGGCAATCAGCGGCGTCACCAAGCCTGCCATTGCCAGCGGTACGGCGACGATGTTGTAAATGAGTGCCCAGATGAGGTTCTGGCGAATGATGCGATGGGTTTTTCGTGCCGTATCAAAGGCATCAGCCAGCGTGCCCAGTAGCTGCTCGCGATTCGCCGCAAGCACGGCATCGACTGAAATGCGTGTCAGCGTAGCGCCTTCTGCTAAGCCGATGCTGCCGTTGGCGGTTGCTAGCATCGGCGCATCATTCACCCCATCACCGATCGCAACCACACATGCGCCTCGGCCAATGAGGGCGGCGACATACGCTTGTTTTTGCTCTGGCGTTTGCGATGCGCGGACATTCTTAAGCGCAATGCCTATTCGGGTGGCGCACGAGGATACAACTTCTGGTGCATCACCCGATAGCAGGTGTACGGCAATGCCGCTGGATTTAAGACGTTTAATGCACGATAGTGCGTTAGCACGCAGTGGATCCGCCATGCTGAACAGTGCGAATATCGATGGCTCGATGCCGTCCACACTACATAGCGCAATCTGCGTTTCTTCGCGCGATGGCGATGCTGTTGCCAAACGCGCACGTTGCTCGAACGGTACGGCGAAATCCGGCTTGCCAAGTCGGTAGGCGCGTCCGTCAACGTTGGCTTCAATACCTTGCCCGGCGATGCTGGTTAGCGCACTGGCGACTGGTATATCAGCGGCGGGCTCCGACATCCCGACCTTGCTAAAGTAGTCGGCGGCATAGGCATTGATGGCGGCGGCGGCGGGGTGGATCGCGCCGCGCTCCATTGCGACCGCGATGTTGAGTGTACGTGCCAACTGATCGCTATTGCAGCTGACTGCGGTGACGCGCATTTTTCCAGTGGTGAGCGTACCGGTCTTGTCGAATACAACGTCGGTGCAAGTGGCCATTGTTTCAATGAGAGAGCCACGCGCCACTAATAAACCGATTTGGGTCAATCGACTCAGCGCACTTGCCAAGGCCGCAGGTGCCGCCAACGCAAACGCACAAGGGCAAGTGATGGCGAGAACGGCGATCGCAACTTCAACGGCACGGCTAGCGTCGTGTCGCCACCAAATGATTGCCGCCATCGCTGATAACAACAGCGTGATCGGCGCGATCCAGCGCGCGGTGCGTTCCGCTAGCCCGTGTAACACCGGTCGATTGATGAGGCTACTCTCAATCATCCGCCCTAAGCGCGAAAGCAGTGTCTTGTCGCCCGCAGCGGTCACGCGCGCTACCAGCGGTGAATGAACATTAAAGGTGCCGCCAATCAACCTGTCGCCAACGCCGCGCACGACCGGCTTCGATTCGCCCGTCATCAGTGCTTCGTCAATTTCAGTCGCACCACGCACTACCAACGCATCTGCTGGGACACGGCTGCCGGGGCGAATAGAAATGACATCGCCGATCTGAAGCTTGTCCGCACGTATCGTGACGGCCAATTCATTTGTTGGGTAATCAGGCAGCCGTTCGCACGTCAGCGGACGTGCGTTGGCGAGCCGATCAATACTTTCCGCGGTGCGCAGTCTGATGGACGACTCCAGCCAGCGTGCACCGAGTAGCAGAAATACGAACATGGTGATGGCATCGAAGTAATGCTGTCCCGACTGCGTCACCAGCGAGATGGTGCTCGTTACAAACGTCAGCACTAGGGCCAACGCCACTGGCACATCCATCCCAAAATAACCGTTACCCACAGTTTGAAACACGGTGCGAAATGCACTAAGAAAAATCGGTCGCGCTGAAAAAAGTAGCACGGGCAGTGTTAGTAGCCATGCTGCCCAGCTCATTAACTGCTTGGCTTCAAACGAGACATCACTAGGTTCAGCCAAATAGATTGGCACCACCAGCATCATCACTTGCATCATGCAAAGTGCGGCAACGCCAAACTCGAGTAGTTGCGTTCTGCGCTGCTGCTTTCGGGCAACCAATCGCGCCTCATGCTCTGCCGGTTCGGCATCAAAGCCCACATGTAGTAGTTCACCAATAATATGGGCCGTGGAGATGGCGTTGGCATCGTAGCGAATGAATGCGCTTTGCGTGGTCAGATTCACCGTGATCTGCTCGACCCCTTGCAGGCGACCAAGCGCACGTTCAGCTAGCCACACGCACGCCGCACAACGTAAGCCAGTCAGGTACAAGTGTAATTCGGTTGACTTCACGTCTCGCACACTGCGCGTTGCGGCGATCGCAGTTGTGTTCGATTCAGCTAAAGATGCGACACGTTCTGAATCCTCAAGCGGCAATGTGAGCGGGTCAAGTTTTTCTGAATAGCCAACTCGGTGGCGGTAAAAGTCTCTAAGCCCAGCGGACATGATGGTTTGAGCCACACTCTCACAGCCAACGCAGCACATCGGTTGTCGCACACCATCAATTTCTACCGCGAATTGCGTGTCACCCGCCACGTCCAGCCCGCAATGAAAGCAGGGTA
>Ga0105049_10000426_pt1 | contig 45978 bp, 33 predicted proteins | sample MAT06_FD_78087 | JGI IMG/M metagenome (GOLD analysis project Ga0105049, IMG submission 78087) | Freshwater microbial communities from Lake Fryxell liftoff mats and glacier meltwater in Antarctica - MAT-06 | ecosystem: Environmental > Aquatic > Freshwater > Ice > Liftoff microbial mat | place...
CGTCGCGATGGAGCACGAGAAGGGCGAGAAGCGCTTCAAGGGCGTGATCGTCGTGCAGAAGGACAGCCCGATCCAGACGATCGAGGACCTGCGCGGGAAGCGGTTCGCCTTCGGTGACAAGAACTCGACGATCGGGCGCTACCTCGTGCAGGCGCAGCTCGTGGACAACGGGATCTACGCCAAGGACCTCTCGTCGTTCAAGTACATGGAGCGCCACGACCAAGTCGCGGGTGCGGTCGAGCTGGGTGACTTCGAAGCCGGCTCGGTGAAATCGAACACGTTCAAGAAGTACGCCGAGAAGGGCACGCTGCGGAAGCTCGCGGAGTTCGAGAACGTCACGAAGCCCGTGGTCGCGCGCAGTGGGTTCGATGCGGTCATCTTGACGGCCGTTCAGAACGCGTTCTACGAGTTGAAGGACGAGGCGATCTTGAAGGACCTGAAGATCTCCGGGTTCATGCCGACGTCGGACAGCGAGTACGACTTCGTGCGCGACGGTATGAAGAAGGCGGCGCGCTTCGAGTCCATGGTTCGGAACTGAGACCGCGGCGTGAAAGGGAACGAGCGACAGGGCACACGCCGCTTCGGGCGGCTGGGCGTCCAGATGATCGGGGCGACCTTGCTCGTCCTGTCGCTCGGTCTCGGTCTGACGAGCACGAACACGCTGCAGAGTGAGGAAGAGCTGCTCTCCGAGCAGCTCGATGCGCGCGGCAATGCTCTCGCGCAGCTCACCGCGGTCTCGTGCGCGGAGCTCATCCTCGGCAGCGATGTGCCGCGGGTCGAGACGATCTTGAAGGAGCTCCCGAAGCGGGATCCCGACGTCGTCTACGTCCGCGCAGAGAAGCCCGACGGCACGAAGATCTTCGAGGTCTACCAGAGCAACCACGCGGGTGCAGCCGTCGTGGAGACATCGCGGCAGTACGTTGCGGAGTCGATCGCGGTGCTGCCGACCGAGCGCGGTGAGGATCCGCTCCCCCCGAAGCACGTGGGGCAGATCACCCTCGGACTATCGATCGCGAGCCTCGCGACTCTCAAGGCTCAACGGACGCGCATCCTCGCGCTCGAGGCCGGCGTCTCGTTCTTGGGGCTCGGGGTCGTACTCTCCTACCTCCTCCGGCGGAAGTTGGCGAAGCCGCTCGAGCTGTTGGACATGCAAGCGTCCGCGCTCGGTCGCGGCGACCTCGACACGCCGGTCTACTGCAAGTCGAACAACGAGATCGGCCGCCTCGCGACCACCTTGGACGGCATGCGCGAGAACTTGCGTGCGTCCTACACCGAGATCCGCGCGAACAACACGGAGCTCGTGCGCATGGGCGGGATCAAGGATCGCGCGCTCGAGGATTTGGCGAAGGCCCTCGATGCAGCGAACGCTGCGAACAGGGCGAAGGACGAGTTCCTGGGCGCGATGAGCCACGAGTTGCGCACGCCGATGAATGGGATCATCGGGATGACGCAGATCCTCATGCAGACGCCTCTCGACGAGGAGCAGCGCGATGCGGCCGAAACGGTGCGCGGTTCCGCCGAAGCCCTGCTCGTCATCGTCAACGACGTACTCGACTTCTCGAAGCTGAATGCCGGGAAGATGGATCTCGCGCGCGTCGTCGTCGATCCGCGCGCATTGATCCGAGAAATCGAATCCCTCTTCTCGAACTCGGCGACTCAGAAGGGCTTGGTTCTCGAGTCGTTCGTCGACGAAACGGTGCCGCCGCGCGTCATCGCCGATCCCGCACGGCTGCGGCAGGTCCTCGCCAACCTCGTCGGCAACGCAGTCAAGTTCACGGCGAACGGTCGTGTGGTCGTTCGCGCCACGCTGCAGGGCGTGCTCGGGGGCAAAGTGGAGTTGCGCTTCACGGTGACCGACACCGGGGTCGGGATCTCCGAGTCGAAACGCCCGGCCATGTTCAAGGCGTTCTCGCAGGGCGATGCGACCATGACGCGCGGTTTCGGCGGAACGGGTCTGGGACTCGTCATCGCGCAGCGCCTCGTCGAAATGATGGGAGGTCGGATCGACTACGAGAGCGAGGCCGACAAGGGGAGCATGTTCTGGTTCACGGTCATGCTCGAGCGCGCGCCGATCGCAGCGCGTCCGGCCACACCGAGCTCGGTTCCGAAGTCGCCCGCTGCGGCCTCGATCGCCGCGCGCAAGGTGCTCGAGCCGCAAGCGGTGATCCCGTGCCCGGAGCCGCGCACGTCCCCGATGTCACCGATCGAGGGCTCCGCGGCGCGCACCGCGTCGAAAGAATCGGCCCCGCTCTTCGCCGGCCTGGCGCTCGCGAACGTTCGTGTCCTGCTCGTCGAGGACAACCCCGTGAACCAAAAAGTCGCGGCGAAGATGCTGGGCAAGCTCGGTTGCACGGTCGACGTGGCCGAGAACGGTGCGATCGCCCTCGAGCGCTACGACAGCGGCCGCTATGCACTCGTGCTCATGGACCTCTCGATGCCGGTCATGGACGGGCTCGAGGCGACGCGCCTCATCCGGAAGCGCGAGGAGCGGACCGGTCAGCGCGTACCCATCGTCGCGCTCACCGCGAACGCGATGGAAGGCGACCGCGAGCGCTGCATCAGAGCCGGGATGGACGAATACTTGACCAAGCCCGTTCGCGCCGAGGGCTTGGCCGAAGTCATCGGCCGCTACGCGCCGGACGGCGAGGCGCCGCCGCCTGCGCCGTGAAGGCCGCCGGCGGACCACCGCGATAGCTCGTCACCCAGCGTGTGAGGTTCTCGCCCGGGCAACGCGTGCCGCGCAGGTCGCGATGGCCGTAGACCAGCGTGCGCGGGATGCGGTACTTCGAGCGCAGGTCGTCGACCAGACGCCGCAGCGCCGTCAGCGCAGCTTCGCTGGGCTTCGTCTCGTCGAAGTTCCCGATCAGGCAGATGCCGACGTTCTTGACGTTGTTGTCGCCCTTCGCGTGAGCGCCCTGGAACGTGAGATCGCGCCCTTCGAGCACGCGACCGTACGGGTCGATCACGAAGTGGTAACCGATGTCGCCGTAGTGCGTTTCCTTGCCCTGCATGTGCGCGCGCTGGATGTCGCGCGCGGCTTCGAAGGAACGTGCTGCACTGCCGTCGAGCACGACCGGATCGTTGTCCGCCGAGTGGTGGATCGTGATGCGCGTGTAGTCCCCGAGCGTGCGATCCATGAGCGCCGATTTCGCCTTCTGCGCGCCCCAAACCGCCCGCGCGACGACCGCGACGTTCGTGGGCTTCTTCGCGACCGGTGCACGCGCGAGCAACTTCTCCGCGCGAGCGGCACCGCTCGACACACGTTCGCGCTGACCGGCGTTCAGATCCTCGCGCAGCGCGAGGCGCTCGAATCCGGCCTTCACGGATCGCAGTCGCGGTGTCACCGCCGCCGACTTCGCGGCGTCCTGGTCGAGTTCACGGCGCGCGAACTCGAGGCGACCGGAGTTCAGCACGAGCTCGGCCTCGTTGCGCCACAGCGGCGTCGCGCGCGCGCCCTCGTTCGCGAGCCAGGCCTCGACGCGTCCGAGTTTCTCCCAGGACAAGGTCTCGCCCAACCAGGGCGGGACCGCGTCGTCCAGCGGGCGCTCGTAGGGCGACGACAGTCGCGCGGTTTCCGGAGCGGGGGGCTTGGGGACGCCGCGGCAGCCCGCAGCGCAGAGGAAGAGACTCAAGACCGTCGCACCGACCGCTGCGCGCCGCCCCCCGACGGTACGTGAGTCGGAGGAAAGCCTGAGGATGAAAGACATGGTGGACGGGCATACAGGAGGCGTGAGAGTGAAGCAAGGAGTGTGCGAACTCGCCGAGTGAGCCTTGGCTCGCGCCGCCGCCCGTGTTCGACTGCGCTACGAAATCGAGGACAACCCCTGTGCGTTCCGACACCTTTCGCCGCGCGTTCTTCTGTCTGCTCGCCTGTGGGGTGGTCCCGTCCGTCGCCTGGGCGCGTTTCCCGAGCCAAGTCGCGTCGGAAGACGCAGGCGCCCTCATCGCCGAAGAGCGCCGCGCGTGCGCGAGCCTGATCCGGCGCGGACAGGCCGCGAGCGCCGTGCGCCGTCTCGACGAACTCCTGGCGAGCGACCCGGCGGATGCCGAAGCGCGGGTGATCCGCGCCCAGGCCGGTCTCGACCTCGGTGACCTCGCGGCTGCGACCCAGGACGCACGCAGCGCCCGCGAGGCGGCCAGCGCCAGCCCCTCCGTCCGCGCCGCGGCGTTGCGTGTCCTGCTCACCGCCGGCGTGACCCTCGGCGCCCCTCTGGCCCCGTTGGAGATCGTGCGCGCCGAGCCGAACGCGCTGGAGCCTGGCCGGGATGCCCGCGACGCCTGGGCCCTCGGGTCGGCCCTGCTCGAAGCCGGCCGGCGTGCCGACGCGTTCGCGACTTTCGAACGCGGCGCGGGCACGGGCGCCGACCAATCCTGGGAAGGACTCCTGGCGCGCGGATTGTGCCAGCGCCGACTCGGCCGACTGGAGTCGGCGTCGGCGAGCTTGCTCGCGGCACTCGAGGTCACGGCCGCGGGCGATGGCGAAGAAGCCGACGTCCTCGCCGCGCGTGGCGATCTCTTCTTCGAGGCCGACCGCGAGGTGGAGCGCGCGAAGAAGCGCTCGGCCGCGGATCACTACGACGCGGCGCTGGCGCAGCACCCGAGCCACGAGGGCGCGCTGCTCGGACTCTTTCATCTGCATCGCGCGAACTGGCAACGACAGCGCCGCAACGCCGGACAATTCCTCGAGTCGCTCCTCGCTGCACGCCCGCGCTCCGTGGAGACGTTGCTCGTGGCGACATCGGCCGACATCGACGACGGCTTGGCGAAGTCGGCCCGCGAGCGTCTCGCGATCCTCGAGGAAATCGCGCCGCGTCGCCGCGCTGTCCGCACGCTGCGCGCGTCGATGCTCGTCATCGATCGCGAGACGTCGGATGCGGAGGCGATCCTCGCGGAGCTCGCGGCCGAGGATCCGCTCGACTCGCTTCCGGAAAGCCAAGTCGGTCGACATCTGCTCGAGCTGTACCGCTTCGCCGAAGGGCTGCCGTACTTGCGCCGCGCCGTCGAACGGGATCCGCGCGATTGGGAAGCGCTGACGCAGCTCGGCCGCGCACTCGCGAACACCGGGGACGAGGTCGCGGCGCGCGTGGCTCTCGAACGCGCGACCGAGGCCGCGGCCGGGCGCCAAGACGCTTGGCGCGACAACATGCGCCTCGTCCTGTTGCGCACCGCGGAACGCCATGCGACCCGCACCGTGGGGGACCTCACGTTCTCGTGGGAAGCGCAGGGCGATGCGGTGCTCGCGGAGTACCTGATCCCGTTCTATTCGGACTCACGCGCGGAGTTGGCGCAGCGCTACGGATTCACGCCCACGCCGACTGCGATCCAGGTCTTCCGACGCCACGGCGACTTCAGCGTGCGTTCGACGGGCTTCGAGGGTTTTCCCGCACTCGGCGTGTGCTTCGGGCCCGTCGTGACGGCCGTCTCGCCGCTCGCGGAGATGCGCGGGAGCAACTCGTGGGCGCGTACGTCGTTCCACGAGTTCACGCACGTCGTCCACCTCGGGCTCTCGCACAATCGTTGCCCGCGGTGGATCACCGAAGGGCTCGCCACCTGGGAAGAGGTGAACCGCAATCCGGCGTGGACGCGCAACATGCGGCGCGAGCTGCTCGACGCGATCGCGTCCGACGAGTTGATCCGCGTGCGCGACATGAACCGCGCGTTCCGCGGGCCGCGCATCCTGTTCGGCTACTACCAAGCTGGACTCGTGTGCACTCTGCTCGTCGAGAAGCACGGGTTCAAGGCCTTGGTGCGACTGCTCGGCGCGTTCGATCGAGGGCTCGATCTCGACGCGGCGCTAGAAGAGAGTTTCGGCACGACCCCGGAAGCGCTCGACCGCGATTTCGAGGCTTGGGCGCGCGCGCACGTCGCTGCGTTGCGCGTCGAGCCGCGTTGGTCGGGCGAATTCGTCCAACGCTCCGCGATCGGTCTCGCGAAGAAGTTGCCCAAGGATGCCACGGCCCGCGACGCTTGGCAGGATCGCTGGATCACGCAAGCGGTCGGCGCGTGGCAACGCGGCCGAAAAGTCGACGCGCAGGAAGCACTGCGCGTCGCGCGCCAACATCCGACCGTCAATGCTCGCGCACTCCTCCTCGCAGGCGAGATGGCGCTCGCCGGCGGTGAGCGTGATCGCGCCGTGGAGTCCTACCGCGCCGCGATCGCGGCCGGTCGCGACGACTACCGCGCGCGCATGGCGATGGCCTCGCTCGCTCGCGATGCCGGCGACGACGACGCCGCGCTCATCGAATTGCAGGCGGCCGAAAGGGTGTTTCCCGGTTGGGACGACGTCGATATGTCGGCCGAACTCGCGCTCGCGGACCTGCACGCCTCGAAGGATCGCGAAGACGAGTCCATGGCCGCACGCGAGCGTTGGCTCGGCTGGAACGCCGGCGATTCGACGCGTCGACGCGCGGTCGCGGCTTGGCACGTCGAGCACGGGCGTTTGGATCGCGCGATCACGCTCCTCGCGGAGGCGAACGAAGTCGATCCGTTCTTGCGCGGGCTCCACCGCACGTGGGGCGATGCGCTGCGTGCGGCGGGGCGCCACGCAGAGGCGCTGCGCGAGTACCGCATGACGCTCGCGGTCCCGGCCGAGCTCGACGTGGACGATTCGTCGGAGTGGACCGCGGAGAAGACCGCCGAAGTGCTCGCGCTCCAGGCGGCGAGTCACGAAGCCCTGGGCGACAAGACCGAGGCCCTGGCGCGAGCCCAGGAGGCGTTGGCGCTCGACCCCGACTCGAAGCTCGCGCGCGAGGTGTCGAATCGGATTCAATGAGTGCGTGACGACCGTTCGGCGACCGGTATTCGTGGTGCTCGACGGCGTGGATGGCTGTGGCAAGAGCACGCAGGCGGTGCAGCTCGCGGCTCGCCTCGAGCGCGAGACGGCGATGCGCGTGCACCACTTGCGCGAGCCGGGCAGCACGCGGCTCGGTGAAGCGCTGCGCGCGCTGCTCCTCGGTCGCGAGCACGCGCCGACGCCGCGCGTCGAGACGTTGATGTTCGCGGCCGCACGTGCCCAGATGCTCGCGGAACTCGTCGCGCCGGCACTGGAGCGCAGCGAGCACGTGGTGTGCGAACGCTTCCATCCGTCGACGTTCGCGTACCAAGCCGTCGCCGGCGGAATCCCTGAGGACGAAGTCCTGTCCTTGCTGCGCACGTGGGCGGGTGATCCGCGTCCGACCCTCGAAATCCTGCTCGAAATCGACGCCGACCTGGCTGCGACGCGTCGCGGCGGCGCCAGTGATCGCATCGAGGACAAGGGCCTCGCGTTCCAGCGCGCGGTGGCCCGCGGGTACGCGCGCTACGCCGAACTGACGCCCGGCGTCGCGCGCATCGACGCGTCGCGGGATCCCGCGCAGGTCGCCGAAGACGTGTGGCTGGAGGTACACCGTGCGCTCGACTGAACCGCGCGGACACGGTCCGATCCTCGCTGGGATGTGGAACGCGGCGCGCACGGGGCGACTCGCGCACGCGTTCGGATTCTTCGGGCCCGACGGCGTCGGCAAGTACCTCGCGGCCGAACGACTCGTGCTCGGACTCGTGTGCGCGAGCGGTCCGGGTGCACCATGCCTTGCGTGCGGCGCGTGCAAGCGCGCGATCTCGGGCTCGCATCCGGACATCCTCGTGCTCGATCCGGTCAGCGCCGACGTCGAGGAGATCTACATGGCCTGGATCACTCCGCGCGACGAGCCCGACAAGGACAAGCGTCCCGTCGGCGGCGTGGCGCTCGACGAATTCCTGTCGCTGCGTCCGCTCGAAGGAGGCTGGCGCTCGGTGCTCGTGCGCGAAGCGCACCGCATCCGAACCGACGGACAGAACGCGCTGCTGAAAACCCTCGAAGAGCCCGGTGACGACGTCCTGATCGTGCTCGAGACTTCGCGACCCGAGGAACTCCTCCCGACCGTGCGCAGCCGGCTCGTGGCGGCGCGATTCGGGCCGCTGGAGTCACGCGACGTGCTGGCGATCCTCGCGGGCGAATCCGTCGCCGTCGAGGATGCGCGCGAACTCACGGCCTGGAGCCGCGGCTCACCGGGACGCGCGCTCGGCCTCGCGCGCTCGTCTGCCGGCCCGATGTGGGCGCTTCTCGGCGAAGTCCTCGGAGGTCGCGCCGATCCGCTCGATGCCGCGGCCACCTTGTCCGAAGTCGAAGGCGAGTGGCTCGGGCGCACCCCGACCGCGAAGGCTCGCGCCCGCGCGCGCGCGATCCTGGATCGAACGATCGACGCTCTCGGCGACATCCAGCGAGCTCGCGCCGGCGCGTCGGCCGACCGCCTCGCGCATCCACGTCTCGCCCAGGCCGCATCTGCCCTCTCCGACGTGCACCTCGAAGCGGCGCTGGAACGCGCGTTCGAGGCGCGGCAGGATGTCGACCACAATCTCGATCCGGTGCTGGCGGTCGAACGCGCGCTCCTCGCGCTAGGCCCCCGCACCGCGAATCGGAACGCACGCGCACGGTGAGCGACCCCCTCCGCAAACTGGCCCTCAAGGACGGGCGCTACGCCCCCGAGGCGTTCCAGTTCCTCTACGAGTCCCTCGACCACGCGGTGAAGCTCGCGGGGCGCGCGACCGCTGAGGGGACGGAGCGTCACGTCAGCGGCCAAGAACTGCTCGCAGGGATGCGCGTGCACGCGCTCGAAGCGTTCGGTCCGCTCGCCGGCCACGTCTGGCGTGCGTGGGGCGTGCACGAGACGCTCGACTGGGGTCGCATCGTGTTCCTGCTCGTCGAAGAAGGACTCCTGAATCGCCAGGACGCCGACTCGATCGAGGACTTCCGCGACGGGTTCGATTTCGACGCGTCGTTCCAGCGCGGCTATCGAACGCAGCTCGAGCCGGATGTGCTCGGCCCCGGCACTTCCGAGGAAGGTCGATGATCGATCGGTTGTCGCCGCTGGCGCGCAACGTGGCGCTGGCGGTTCTCGTCGTCCTGGCCGGGTGGTTCTTGTGGTCCGTGCGCGCGGTGTTGAACCCGCTGATCCTCGGCTACTTGCTGGCGTTCGTGCTGCACCCGCTCGTCCTGCGGCTCGAGAAGCGCGGCTGGAAGCGCAGTCGCGCAGTGAACGTGATCTTTTTCAGCGTGGCGGTGCTGTTCACGCTGCTGGCTCTCACCGTGTGGTGGCAGGGCCGTGGACTCGCGGTCGAACTCGTCAGCGAGGACGGCCTGGGTTCGAAGGTCCGTCACCGCGTCGAGCAAGCGCTGAACGACCACCGCGAGGAGATCGATTGGTTCCTGAAACTCGTCCCCGACGGTGAAAAGGGCGCCGATCCCGCGCTCGCGCCGACAGCGGCGGACGGCGGAGTCACTGCGGATCGGCTCATGCACATGGTGCGCGAGTGGTGGGCCTCGTGGCTGACCGACGAGCAGCAGGAGCAGGCCGCGAGCTTCGGGTTGCGTGCCGCGGGCGGCGTATACCAACTCGTCCAGAGCGTCTTCGGGTCGATCTTCGCGTTGCTCGGACTGCTCGTCCTGCTGCCGATCTACACGTACTTCCTGCTGTTCGAGTTGGAGCGCATCCACCGCTTCGTGCAGCGCTACATGCCGAGTCGCGATCGCGAGCGACTCACGCGCATCGGTGCGCAGATCGGCGAGGTGCTGGCGAACTTCTTCCGCGGGAGGTTGCTCGTGTGCCTCGCGAAGGGCGTGTTCCTGACAGTTGGATTGTTCGCGGCGGGCGTCGACTACGCGCTCTTGATCGGGATGGGGACGGGACTCCTGACGTTGATCCCGTTCGTCGGTTCGGCGGTCGGTTTCGCAGTCGCGCTCTTCGTCGCGATGATCGAGCACAGCGTGGTGTCGAGCCTCGTCCGCGTGGGCATCGTCTTCACCGCGGGGGAAGCGCTCGAGAACTACGTGCTGCTGCCGCAGATCCTCGGGAACAGCTTGGGGCTGCACCCGATCGTCGTCCTCGCGTCGTTGATGGCGGGCGCGGCGTCGATGGGGATGTTCGGGTTGATCATCGCGCTGCCGTTGACGGCGACGATCGTGATCCTGGCGCGCGAGTTCGTGCTGCCCGTGTTGGCGCAGCTCGCGGATGAAGACGGGCGACCGCCCGACGATCGTTCGCGGAGGGCGCGCGAGTTCTGATTCCAATCGGTTCGCGCGGCTCGCCGATGGCGCGGGTCCGCCGACCGGAGTCCCAGTCGACGCGGTTTGATTCGGCGCACTTTTTGGAGTCGCGATGGGATCGTAGCGCCCCCCCGGGGCATCGAGCGGAGACGTCGAGGGGAAATGAGTCGGTCCGCGAACCGGATCACGGTTCGCGGACCGACGGAAATAATCCTGGTGGTTCGCGGCGCAAGCGCAGCGAACGGGCTCACTTGTCGAGCACAGCCTCGAGCGCGCGCCTGATCTCCGCCAACTGATCCGCGCCGATCCGTGCCGCATCGTCGTCCGCGAGCAGCGTCAGCGCGTGCTGCAGATCCGTTCGCTGCGCGTCGGTCATATTGCGCGCGAGCACCGGCCGGTCATCCGGCTTCGCGCGCTCGTCGAACGTCGCCGCGTACTGGGGAATGTCCTTCGGTGAAACCTTCAACCCCTCCAGCGCCGACGTGATCGCCGCCTGGAGCATCGGGTCGTCCTGGAAGTCGCCTTCCGGGTACGCGACGCCGCGCACGTCTTGCGTGCGACCCCGGACTTCGCGGCGCACGAGCCCGCGCACTGCCTGCGGCGAGAGCGTCGTTTCGAGGCTCGCGTAGAGCGCGTCGAAACCCGGATAGCGCCTCGGCTCGTCGTAGTCGCACTCGGCCAAGCGCACGAGCTCGTCCTTGTCCTCGGCCCACGCGGTGTCGAGCCAACCACGGATCTTCCTCGACGCGAGCACGCGCCGCATCTCCGTGATCACGTTCGGATCGAGACGAATCGGGTCGGCCTTCACGCCCGGATCGACGCCGCCTTCGGACAGGATGACGCCGCCTTCACCGCGCTCGCGGTGGATCGAACGACCCGACGGCAGGCGATAGCGCGCGACCGTCAGTCGCGCACGCGGCGCGAAGTCGAACTTGCCATTCTGGTTCCAGTCCTTCGTGATCGCTTCCCACGAATCGTGCGCCCCGTTCTGGTTCTCGTCCTCGAAGAGGTCATCGCGCTCACCCGGAATCGGCAGCAATTCCTGCACGGAACCCTTGCCGTACGAGCGTTGTCCGACGATGACCGCGCGCTGGTGGTCCTGCAATGCGCCGGCCACGATCTCGGACGCGGACGCGCTGAAGCGGCTGATCAGGACGACCACCGGCATGTCCATCGGGAGCAGCGGATCGTTCGCCGTGAAGAGCGTGCGCGGCTCGCCGGCGCGGCTCTCGGTCGACACGACGAGCTTCTTCTTCGGCAGGAACAGATTGGCCACGTCGCGGGCTTGCGTGAGTAGCCCGCCCGTGTTCTGGCGCAAATCGAGCACGAAGGCCTTCATTCCGCGCGCCTTCATCTCCGTGATGGCCTTGCCGACTTCCTCGGCCGCGACGCCGCTGAACGTGTCGAGCTGCACGAGGCCGACGCCGCCCGGCAGGAGATCCGTCTTCATCGGCGGGATCGTCACGCGCTCGCGCGTGATCGTGACGGCCATGTCTTCCGTCGGCCGGTCGATGAGCCCTGAGTCCATCCCGCGGCGCCAGATGTAGAGCTTGACCGTCGTGCCGGGCTTGCCCTTCAAGCGCTTGATGATGTCTTCGAGCGGGCGCGAACCGCTCGACGAGTACGTCGGCCAGTCCTCGATGCGCACGACCTTGTCCTCCGAGTGGAGGCCCATCTTGTACGCAGGACCCGAGTAGATCGGTTGGCGGATCGTGAACAAGCCGTCCTCGGGATCCTCACCGACGTAGGCACCGATGCCGCCGTACTCGGGCTCGAGCAGGTCCTCGGCGTAGTTGTCCTCGAACGACTTCGGCGTGAGAAAGCTCGAGTGCTCGTCGAGGCTGCGCAACATACCGTCGAGCGCGGCGTCGACGAGCTTCTCGCGCGTCGTGTCCTCGGCTTCCAGCGACGCCGTCTCGATCAAGCGCATCGTGGACTCGAGCAAGCGCGCCTCGCGGCTGCCCTTGAGGTCCGCGTCCTCGGATTTTTCCTTGGCGTAGTCGAGCAGGTTCTTCTGGCGACGGTCGTAGAAGCGGCGCAGTTCTTCCTGCTTCAAGAAGGCCTGCGCGAGCCGACCCTCGGTACTCGGCGTCGAGGCCAGTGACTCGAGTTCCGCGCGACCCGTCTCGATGTCGCCGACGCGCGCGAGCGCGAGTGCGCCCAGGCCGCGCAGCCTCTGATCCGCGGATTCGAGGAACGCGACGAGTTCGGTGCGCGCTTCGCGCTGCGCGCCCGCGCGACCCAGCGTGTGCATCGCGACGGCCGCTTCGATGCGCACGTCGGGCTCGCGATTCGTGTCCTTGGCGAGCTTCTGCAACGCGCCGGTCACGGACTCGAGCTTGGTGTCCTCGAGCGCGCGGAACGCGGTGTCGGCCAAGAGGCCGGCGGCCGAACGCGCGATCTCGGCCTGCGCGTCGACGAGCAACGTCTCCAGGCGCTTCGCGAGCAGCGCAAGTTCGGGTTCCTCTCCGGCGAGCCGCGCCGCGACGAGGAGCAGCACGCTCTTCCCGTCGAGCTGCTTCTCCGCGGTCAGCGCGCGATCGAGTGCCTGGTCGAGTGCCGCGCGCTCGTCACCGGCTCCGGCCGCGAGCGCGTCGAGCGCGGCCCATACTTCTTCGATCGACTCGGCGGCCGCGGCGGCTGCTGCGTGCTCCCGCACCAAGGCGTCGAGGTCGGCGCTCGAGGGCTCGAAAGAGAAAACGAGAGGCAGCGCCAGGACGATCGAGATCAGCATGGGTGTCGCTTCGCGGCAGGGCGTCGTCGGGAAGAGCTTTCCACTTCCCGGAGGGTCTGAACCGGCACTCTACGATTCGGAGCGCGGACTGCGGGGGCATGAACGCAAAAGCTACCTCGTGCTCGGAGGTCGCTCCGATCGCGATTCTCGCCCGTCACGCCGGGATCTTCACGGGCCAAGCTCCGAGATCGCGTTTCTTCGACGCGGACCTCTCGATACCCTCGGGAGATGGCGCGCACCGCTCGAACCGCGAAAGACAGCCGGGCGCGTGCTCCTCGGACCGCCGGTGCAGTCCGCCGTCCGACCCACGTCGTACGCAGCGCGCAGGGCCTCGAATCGCGCATGGTCGACGTCGGTTCGAAGCCGGTCACGCGGCGCGAAGCCGAAGCGCGCGCCCTCATCGTCTTCCCGCGCGGCGCGCGCGCGATCCTGCTGGCCGGCCGCGGCCCGAAAGGACCCGTCCTCGAGGTCGCGCGCACGGCCGCCATCCTCGCCGCGAAGCGCACGTCGGACATCGTGCCGCTGTGCCATTCCTTGCCGCTCGACGCGGTCACCGTCCTGTTCGAGCCCAAGGGCCGCGACGTGCTCGAGATTCGCGTGCGCGCCGCCTGCACCGGCCGCACCGGTGTCGAGATGGAGGCGCTCGTCGGCGTCACGGTCGCGGCACTCACCGTTTACGACATGAGCAAGGCCATCGATCACGGGATCCGGATCGAGCGGATCGAGCTCGTCGAGAAGCTCGGCGGGCGATCGGGACATTGGCGGGCGAAGGGAACGAAATGATGCGCGAGGGTCCTGTCGGGATGAACGTGACGGATTGGACTTGGGGGCCGGCGCAGCGCTCGTGCAGCGCGGCGATCGTCGGCGCGACGGGCGCGACGGGCGTGGAACTGGCAGAGATCCTGCTCGCCTTCGGACAGCCCGCGGATCGCATCCTCTGTTTCGCGCGGGCCGAAAGCACGCTACGCGTGCGCGACACGAATCTGCACGTGCAACCGATGCCCGCGGATCCACGCGCACTGGCCGCGTACGACGTCGTCTTCCTGTGCACGCCCACCGAAGTCTCGCTCGAACTCGTGCCGCAACTCCTCGAACACGGTGCGCGCATCGTCGACCTTTCGAGCGCGTACCGCGAAGCGCCCGACGTCCCGCTCATCGTCCCCGAGATCAACGGTGACCTGCTGCGCGCGGGACCTCGCCTCGTCGCGAACCCGAACTGCACGACGGCGATCGCCTGCTTGCCGTTGGCCGTCATCGCGCGACTCGTCGGCCTCGAGGAGGTCGTCGTCGCGAGCTACCAAGCCGCGTCGGGAGCCGGTGCCGCGGGCCTCGACGCCCTGCGCTGCGAGACGCGCGAAGCGGCCGGCATCGCGCGCGGCCCGGGACGCCCGTCACCGTTCCCCGCGCCGATCGCGCTGAACGTGATCCCCGCGATCTCGACGGTGGGGGAAGACGGCGTGAGCGGCGAGGAGCGCAAGATCGCCAACGAGGCGCGCAAGATCCTGCGGCTCGACACGCTCGTCGTGGAATCGACGACGGTCCGCGTGCCGGTCGAGCGCTGCCACTCGGTCGCGGTCCATCTGCGCACGCGCACGCCCGTCGATCCGGCCGCAGTCATGGCCGCTTTGCGCTCGGCGCCCGGCGTCGTGTGGACGGCCGATCCGCATGGTCCGCGTCCGCGCGAGTGCGCCGGCCGCGACGAGGTCTTCGTCGGCCGCGTGCGCGCCGGGGCGCGCGGACCCAACTCGCTGGCGTTCTTCGCCGTCGGTGACCAACTGCGCAAAGGCGCCTCGCTGAACGCCGTCCAGATCGCCGCGGGGCTCCTCGGGTCCCGCTAGAGGGGCGAATCTCGCGCTGCGGATCGCTATCCTCCCGCCCGCGCGAGCGACGGGATGCGCCCCTCGCGCACGGAGCCCCCTGCCGCCCATGGACCTCAAGCTGATCCAACGCCTGATCGCGATGATGAAACGCGCCGGCGTCGCCGAACTCGATGTCGAGGACCCGGCGACGGGCCTCAAGGTGCGCGTGGTCCGCGAAGGCGCGCCCGGGACCTCCACCGCTCCCGTCGTCCACGTCCTGCAAGGCGGCGGCCCGGGACCCGCGCACTACGGTTATGCGCCCGCACCGTTCGGCGGTGCGCTTGTCGCACCGACGGAAGCCGCGAAGCCGGCCCAGGCGGGAACCCCGTTCCAGAGTCCGATGGTCGGCACGTTCTATCGATCCGCGAGCCCCGAAGCCGAACCCTTCGCGAGCGTGGGCTTGCGCGTCGGTCCCGAGACCACGATCTGCATCATCGAAGCGATGAAGGTCATGAACGAGATCAAGGCCGAGACCTCGGGCGTGATCACGGCCGTGCTCGCAGAGAGCGGTGAACCGGTCGAATTCGGCCAGCCCCTGTTCCTGATCGAGTCCTGATGTTCCGCCGCGTCCTGATCGCTAACCGCGGCGAGATCGCGCAACGGATCATCCGCGCCTGCCGCGAGCTCTCGATCGAGACGGTCGCCGTCTATTCGACGGCCGACGAAGGCGCGATCTACTTGCGTCAGGCCGACGAGACGATCTGCATCGGTCCCGGACCGAGCGCGAAGAGCTACCTCTCGATCCCCGCGATCATCGCCGCGGCCGAAGTCGCCGACGCCGACGCGATCCATCCGGGCTACGGATTCCTCTCGGAGAACGAGCACTTCGCCGAGGTGTGTCGCGCTTGCAAGATCCACTTCATCGGGCCCGAACCGGAGACGATCGCGAAGCTCGGCGACAAGGTCGCCGCGCGCGAACTGGCCCATGCGGCCGGCGTGCCGATCGTTCCCGGATCGGACGGCCCGGTCGAGGACGAACAGGAGGCGATGGCCGTCGCTCAACAGATCGGCTTCCCCGTGATGATCAAGGCCGCCGCCGGCGGCGGTGGTCGCGGGATGCGGATCGCGCGCAACGAACCGAGCCTCGTGACCGGCTACCACGCCGCGAAGAGCGAAGCGCAAGCGGCGTTCGGCGACGGGACGGTCTACCTCGAGAAGTTCGTCGAGAACCCGCGCCACATCGAAGTGCAGATCCTGGCCGACAAGTACGGGAACATCGTGCACCTCGGCGAGCGCGACTGCTCGATCCAGCGCCGTCACCAGAAGCTCGTCGAGGAGTCGCCCTCGCCGTCGTTGACGCCCGAGCTGCGCGCGCGCATCTGCGAATCGGCCGTGAAGGTCGCGCGGCAAGCGAACTACACGAATGCCGGGACGGTGGAGTTCCTGCTCGCGCGCGATGGCAGCTACTACTTCATCGAGGTCAATGCCCGCATCCAGGTCGAACACCCGGTGACGGAACTCGTGACCGGAATCGACCTGATCCAGCAACAGTTGCGCATCGCGGCCGGCGAGAAGCTCGGCTTCACACAGAGCCAAATCGAGTTCCGCGGCCACGCTATCGAGTGCCGCATCAACGCCGAGGATCCCGAGAAGGACTTTCAACCTTCGCCGGGCAAGATCGAACTCTTCGTCCCGCCGGGCGGTCCTGGCGTGCGCCTCGACAGCCATTGCTACAGCGGATACCGGATCCCGCCGAACTACGATTCGATGATCGGCAAGCTCCTCGTCCACCGTCCGCGTCGCGACCTCGCGATCAAGACGATGCTGCGCGCTCTCGACGAGTTCGTGATCGAAGGCGTGAAGACGACGATCCCGCTGCAGCGCAGCGTGCTTTCGCACTCGGACTTCCGTGCCGGTGATCACGACACGGGTTTCGTCGAGCGTTATTACGGACACCATCCGGCGATCCCGACGAGCGGAGACTCGCGCTGATGCGTGCGCGTAGCCCTTGGATCGTGCTCCTCGCCGCACTTTCGTGCACGTCGTGTTCGACGTACGGTCGCTGGCCGTTCTGGACGACCCAGCGTCATCCCGCGCCGATGACCAACGCCGTCGATCCGCTGCCGGCGGGCGCACAGGCCCAATACCCCGAGGGGCCCGAGGAAGTACTCGTCGTGCGCCACGCGGACCCCGTGAAAGTCCGGCCTGCCGGTCGCACGGGCGGCTTTCCGCTGAGCTTCCACGGCAAGGACGAGCGTGTGCACGCGGGTTCCTCGATCAGTGTCGCCCCGGGCGGTCGAGCCGAAGTTCTGTGGGGCGACGGCACTTCGATCCTCCTCTCGGACCGCGGCTTCGGCCTCGTCGGATCACCGTCGCGCGGCGAGCCGCTGTTCACGTTCCTCGATGTCGATTCCGCTTGGATCGACCTCGCGGGCGAAGAGCAGATCGACCTGCTCGGCGGCTCGCGTCTCTCGGCTTCCAGCGGACCGATCGTGCTCGAGCGCGTGCGCATCGACATCGTGCGCGTGCGCAACCAATCCAAGTCGCCCGCGCGCATCGCGTTCCGCGAGGACGTGATCGAGCTCGATCCCGGTCAGTCCGTCGACTTGCCGTTGCTCACCGACGGTGGTCGCCCTACGCGCAGCGCCACGAGTGCCGATGCGGTCCTCGGCCCAGGCTTCGGCGTGCGCGCGACGGGTGCCGTCGAGACCGACTCCGACAGTGCGCGCGTCCGGGTGCAGGCCGTGGGAGAGCACGAAATCCAAGGGCTGGGGCAGCGCGTGCGCCTCGACCGCGGCGAGGAAGTCGACTTCTCCGGGCTCACGCCCCGCTGAGAGCGTGTGAAGAAATCGAGCCTACACGCTCTCAGACACCATCTGCGCCGCTGCGCGGCGCGTCGCCCGTGAAGACTTCACAGGCTCTCGGAGCGTGCGGACCATACGAGCCTACACGCTCTCACACGCTGCTGGCGCCGCTTCCGCGGCCCGTCGCACGTGAATTCCTCACGGGCCCTCGGAGCCGGTGGAGAATACGAGCGTACACGCTTTCACGAGCTCGGTGCGTCGCCTCGCGACGCGAGAGTGCGCACTTCTTCACCGGCTCTGGGCGCAGGGACTAGATGAACATGACACGACCGCGCGTCCTGATCACCGGCGGCGCCGGCTTCCTCGGCAGTCATTTGTGCGAGCGATTCCTGGCGGAAGGTTTCGAGGTCGTCTGCATGGACAACCTCATCACCGGGGATCTGCGCAACGTCGAGCATCTGTTCGCCGACCCGCACTTCCACTTCGAGAAGCGTGACGTCACGGAACACGTCCACGTTCCGGGACCCGTCGACGCGGTGCTGCACTTTGCTTCACCGGCGTCGCCGATCGACTACCTCGAGCTGCCGATCCAAACGTTGAAGGTCGGGTCGCTCGGGACGCACAAAGCGCTCGGCCTCGCGCGTGCGAAGAACGCGCGCTTCCTCTTGGCGTCCACGAGCGAGTGCTACGGCGACCCGCTCGTGCATCCGCAGAGCGAGGACTACTGGGGCAATGTGAACCCCGTCGGCCCGCGCGGGGTGTACGACGAGGCCAAGCGTTTCGCCGAGGCGATGACGATGGCGTACCACCGATTCCACGGCCTCGACACGCGCATCATCCGCATCTTCAACACGTATGGGCCGCGCATGCGTTTGCGCGACGGGCGCGCGCTGCCGGCGTTCATGAGCCAAGCCTTGCGCGGCGAGCCGCTGACGGTCTTCGGCGACGGATCGCAGACGCGATCCTTCTGCTACGTGGACGATCTCGTCGAGGGCATTTGGCGTCTCCTGAACTCGAAGGAGCACTTGCCGACGAACATCGGCAATCCGGCCGAGATGACGATCCTCCAGTTCGCTCAGGCGGTCCTGAAAGCGACGGGTTCGAAGTCCGGTATCGAGTTCAAGCCATTGCCGGTCGACGATCCCAAAGTGCGACAACCGGACATCACGAAGGCGCGGCGGATCCTCGGGTGGGAACCCAAAGTTGCGCTCGAGGACGGGCTCGTGCGCACGCTCGATCACTTCCGTTCGCGCGTGGCGCTGGCCGACGCTGGCCCGGCCGGAGGTCGCTAGTCATGTGCGGCATCGTCGGCGCGATCCAGCGGAACGGCGGCGTCGTGGAGACGCTGCTCCAGGGCCTGAGATTGCTCGAATACCGCGGTTACGACTCGGCCGGCGTCGCCGTGCTCGAAGCGGGAGCGATCAAGATCCGGCGCAAGGCGGGACGTCTCGAACGACTCGAGCAGGTGCTGTCCGACGGCTCGCTCGACAACGCGCGCGCCGGGATCGGCCACACGCGCTGGGCGACGCACGGTCCGCCTTCCGACGAGAACGCGCACCCGCACACGGATCAGGAAGGTCGCGTCGCGCTCGTGCACAACGGCGTCGTCGAGAACTGGGCCGAGTTGCGCGCGGAACTCGAAGCCGCCGGCGTGCGCTTCGCTTCCGACACGGACACCGAAGTGTTGGCGCACCTCGTCGGTCGCGAGATGGCGCGCGGCCAGGATCTCGCATCAGCCGTGCGCGCGAGCCTCGCGCGCGTCCGCGGCTACTATGCGATCGCGGCGGTGGCGCAGGGCGAGCAAGGCGTGCGCATCGTGTGCGCGCGATCGGGACCGCCGCTCGCCGTCGCTGCGGGTCCCGACGGCGTGTACCTCGCATCCGACGTGCTCGCACTGATCGCGCACACCCGCGATGTGATCTTCCTGGAGGACGGCGACGTCGCCGAGCTCGAGCTCGGACACGCGCCCATCGTCACGCGCATCGACGGCACACGCGTCGATCGACCCACACGGCACGTCGAGTGGGATCCGGAACAGGCGGGAAAAGGCTCGTTCCCGCACTTCATGCTCAAGGAGATCCACGAGCAGCCGGACGTCCTCGCACGCACGGCGTTCGATCGCTTGCGCCTCGACAAGGGCGACGTGGACTTCGGCGTGCCCGGGTTCACCGACCACGAGTTGCGCGCCGTCGATCGCTTGCAGATCGTCGCGTGCGGCACGGCGCTGCACGCCGGTTGGATCGCACGCTACTTGATCGAGGGACTCGCCCGACTGCCCGTCGACGTCGACTACGCTTCCGAGTTCCGCTACCGCGATCCGGTGCTGGCGCACAACACGTTGGCGCTCGCGATCTCGCAATCGGGCGAAACCGCGGACACGTTGGCTGCGCTGCGTCTCGCGAAGACGCTGGGCGCGCGCACCGCCGCCATCTGCAACGTCGTGGGCAGCACGCTCGTGCGCGAGGCACAAGCGACCATCCTGACCCACGCGGGCCCCGAAATCGGCGTCGCGAGCACGAAGGCCTTCGTCGCTCAAGTCGTCGCGGCGTTCCTCTTCGCCGTCCGCCTCGGTCGCGCGCGCGGCGTCCTTTCCCTCGAACGAGGTCGCGAACTCGTCTCGGAGCTGCGCCTCCTGCGCCCGAAGATGGAGAGCCTTCTCGGTGAACGCGCAGTCTCCGAAGTGCGCGCGATCGCCCAGAAGAACCAGGGCCAGAAGGGCTTCCTCTTCCTCGGTCGCGGGATCAACTATCCGATCGCGCTCGAGGGTGCGCTGAAGTTGAAAGAGATCAGCTACGTCCACGCCGAGGGCTATCCCGCCGGCGAGATGAAGCACGGCCCGATCGCGCTGATCGAACCGGCGATGTCGATCCTCGTCGTGAACAGCGCCGGTCCGCTCGCCGAGAAAGTGCGTTCGAATCTCGAACAAGTGCGCGCGCGCGGCGGCCACGTCATCGCGATCGGCAGCGACAAGGAGAGCATCGCGCAGAGCGACGAGCACGTCCTCGTCCCGGAGTGCTCCGAATGGTTGTCGCCGATCCTGAACGTGATCCCGCTGCAACTGGTCGCGTACCACATGGCGGACTTGAAGGGCTTCGACATCGACAAGCCGCGCAACCTCGCGAAATCGGTGACGGTGGAGTGACGCGATGGGCCTGAACGTCTTGATCACGGGTGGCGCCGGTTTCATCGGCAGTCACGTGGGGGAGAACCTCCTCGCGCGCGGCGACCGCGTGACGGTGCTCGACAACTTCAACGAGTACTACGATCCCGCGATCAAACGCGCGAACCTGCGCGCTCTTCCCAACGCGACGGTGGTGACCGGCGACATCCGCGACCGCTCGCTCGTGACGCGCTTGCTCGACGAAGGTCGGTTCGACGCGATCATCCACCTTGCCGCGATGGCGGGCGTGCGGCCGTCGATCCTCGATCCGCTCCACTACGAGGACGTGAACGTGCGCGGCACGCTCCACTTCCTCGAAGCGCTGAAAACACGGCCGAAAACGCGCTTCGTCTTCGCCTCGAGCTCGAGCGTCTACGGCGACCGCGCCGAAGTCCCATTTCGCGAGGTCGACGACATCCACCATCCCGTTTCGCCTTACGCGGCAACGAAGCGCGCGGGCGAGCTGCACTGCTCGACCTACAACCACCTGTACGGCATCCCGACGAGCTGCCTGCGCTTCTTCACCGTCTACGGCCCGCGTCAAAGGCCCGAGATGGCGATCCACAAGTTCGTGAAGGCGACGCTCGAGGGCAAACCGATCCCGTTCTATGGCGACGGCTCGACGCGCCGCGACTACACGTACATCGACGACATCGTGGACGGGGTGGTGCGCGCGCTCGATCGCTGCGAGGGCTATGAGATCTACAACCTCGGTGAGTCCGCGACGACGTCACTGCAAGAGCTGGTCGGGATCATCGGCGAAGCGTGCGGCAAGACGCCGATCCTCGACCGACAACCGATGCAACCCGGCGACGTGCTCGTGACGTACGCCGACGTGTCGAAGGCGCGCGCGAAGCTCGGCTACCACCCGCACACGTCGGTGCGCGACGGCGTCGAGAGGTTCGTGCGCTGGTTCACCGGAACATTGACGCACCGGTAGGTCGACGCGGACCAACCTGCCTCTGTTTTCGATGGACTACTGGCGTTGATGAGACGCTGCGAGGAGCCAATCCTCCTCACGTTTCGAGGCATAGAATTCTGGGTAGTCCATTTCTAAGAACTCGATGACTTGATACTCGCCAGTCGGTAGCAGTCGTTCGATCAACAGCGGGCCATTCTTGGGTATCAGAGGAGTCTTCTCTCCTGGGGCAAGGAAACCCCGTACCTCGAATCTCCCTGCTTGTACCCGTGTCTCCGTGAGTTCGAGCATTCGCCTGACTCGCTTCTCGCCCATGTCTGCCGCGACGCCCTCCAGCATCGCCTTACTCAGCCCGGCGTATCGAGCTTCATAGCCTGCGGAGTCCGCCGCACTTTCGGTGGTGACAGTGACTATTGAGGCCCCGTTCTCAGTCTGCGACCTGAGTGATGTGGTTTCCTCGAACCCAGCTGAATTCGACACATTCGCCATTGGGGGTGCCAATGCTGAGCGAGTGTCCAAGGGGATGCGATCGTGGGGTCGCGCGACCGCCTCGAACTGCTGATTTCCTAACCTTGTTCGCAAAGTCACAGCCACCAAGGCAAGCAGACCAAGGATGGTCATCCAGAGGACCACCCGACTCGACACACTGGCAGGATGAACTTTCAACCGATTCCACAGGCGGAGCAGAGAAACGTCCAGGAGAACATGCTGCCTCCGCTCGGGCACGGAATCCCGAACGATGCCTGGCCCTCGCATTCAGCTCCGTTGGTCGCGGTACCAAAGCGGGAGCCCCCGCCACAAGACACGCTGAACGCGATCTTGGTGACGCACTGGGCCGCGGTGGGATTGCACTCGATATCGCAAGCGGGGGAGGTTGAGCTCACGGTGCCCCATGCGACAACGCATCCTCCGCACGGATCATCGTAGCCTCCGATGACTCCCGCTGCACAGTTGCACGGGTTGAAGCAACTGGGTTCCAGCACCCGAGTCGGGCCGGCAGGCGTGGCCGGTAGCGCGAAGGACAAGAGTGCGATTGCGGGTAACGCGAGAGCCGCCGTTATCTGATTCATGTGAGCGAGGGGTTGTTGGGTGCTGGACAGTCGCAGGGCCCGAGATCAAGACCCTAGAAAGGTCGAGGGGGGGGGGCACAACAGAGAACCCGCAAGAAAAGTGGGTGGTCCGACCCGGGTGTGTGGGTGACACGGAACGGTGACTCGGGGCTGGTTGGGGGGGGCTCGTTGCCTGGATGCCGTGGCACTACGCCACCCCCTGAACGAGCGTGTCAAAATTGTCACAGCTCCCCCGGCTCGGCGCGCCGCCGATGAGCCGGAGTCATGACCTCGGTCTCACCACCCGCATCCACCCTGGAAGCGACCGCAGTTTCACGAGCTCTCTGGTGACGGGGTGTACGAAGCCGAGCCCGGCGGCATGCAGGTGGTACCCGCCCGTGCCGGGAGGCACGTCGCTCTTCGCCACGCCGCCGACTCCGAACAGCGGATCGCCGACGATCGGCGCGCCCAGCGCGGCGAGGTGGATGCGGATCTGATCCGGGCGGCCCGTGATCGGTTGCGCGGCGACGAGTGACCGATCGAGCGCGCGATCTCTTCGCAAGACACGGACGCGCGTCAGCGACTCCTTCCCGCCCGCGCGCGCGACGTGCAGGCGCATCGGGCCGTGCTCGACGTCGCCGATCGGATGGCGCGCGTGACATGAGTCGGGGAGTGAGCAGCCGTCGACGAGCGCGAAGTACGTCTTCGTCGGTGTGCGCTCGCGGAACTGACGCGCGAGCGACGCGCGCGCGAGCGCAGTCTTGCCGAAAAGGAGCAGTCCCGACGTCCCGCGACCGAGGCGGTGCACCGGTGACGCGTCGGCGCGGTCGGGAGCACTCACGCGCACGAGATGGAAGGCCGTGCGCTCGAAGAACGGGCCGGCAGCGAGCACTTGCAGTCCCGCGGGTTTCTCGAGGACCAGCACGTGCTCGTCCTCGAACACGAAGACGAGGTCCGTCGGCGCGTCCGGCTCGCGCCAGGGCGGGCGGTGATAGGTGACCGCGTCCCCGACGCGCACGACGTGCTCGAGTGCGGCGATCTCGCCGTTCACGCGCACGAGTCCGGCGCGGATCGACTCTTCCCAATCCGCGCGTGTGCGCTTCCGGAAGTTGCGCTCGTGATACGCGAGGAGGTCGAGTCCGGAGTCAACCGGCCCGACCTCACTCGTGTAGACGTACCCGCGATTCATGCGCGCTCACCTTGGGCGGATCGTCCGGACGGTGCAAGCGCGGTCTCGGGTCCGCGCGGCGTTCACCCGCGACGCGCACCCGAGTTCGATCTCAACCGGTTTTCTTCGGTGCTTCCGCCGGCGGCTTCAGGTCGATCTTCGAGGCCTTCGCGATCGTCGCGAGCTTCTCGCCGATCTGCTTCTTCACCGTCGCGATCTCGCCGTCGATCCGGGCGAGCTTCTTCTTGTCCGGTATGCGGGCTTCCATCAGGGTCGCACGCTTCTTCTCGAGCTCGCGCACGGCGTTGTCGAGCCCGTCGAGCTGATCGCCGAAGACGTGGATGTCCTTGTAGAGCGGCGTCGGATCCTTGACGTAGCTCGAGGCGAGCACGGACGACATCGCCGAGCACAGCTCGGTGCGCGACGTATCCGACTCCAACGCGCGCTTCGTGGACCCGTCGGCCGTGATCACGAACAGGTGTTCGGAACTGTCGCCGGGGAACAGCGCGTGGAAGGGGTGATCCGGCTGGACCACGTCGATCGGCAGACGCACGCAACGGAACCAACGTGCGAGGAAAGCGACCTTCTCGTTGTCCACGCCCGGTTGGAGCAGGGCGTCGTCCGTCTTGTTGCAGCGCGCGCACTCGCGCAGGACGAGGAGCGGTCGTTGGTCCTTGCCGGCGAGATAGCTCAGAGCTTCCTCGCGGGTCAGCGCTCGGCGCGCCTCCTTGACTTGCGTGCCGGCTTTGGCCGGGGAGGCGGTCGTCACGTACGTCGGGAATTCCCAACGGATCGACAGCATCTCACTCACGCTGGGACCGCGCGGCGCAACCGGACCCGGTTGCGGCAGAGCGGGGCCTCAACAACCTCCGCGGGCAGGAACGGCAGTCGAGGCGAGCACGAGCCCGACCAGACCGGCCACGAGTAGCGTTGACTTCATGTTCTGATCCTTCGACTGGGGACGCAGACGGAACGACCTAGAAGCTACTCCCGTTCCCCCGCGGGGGGCAAGCCGTGACCCGCCCGGCTACTTCTTCGGATACTTCTTCAGCACCCATTTGCGCCACGTTTCGTCGAGTTCCGCCGTGGTTTTGCCGTAAGCCGCGCGGACGGCCGAGACCTGGCCCGCAGTGACGCCGGCATCGTCGGTCGGGCTCGGAGCGGCCGGCGTCGTCGGCTCGGTCAAGTGCATCACGAGCGCGCGGAACGCGGTCGGATTCGTCTCGGCGAGCCACGCGACGCGCGACCACATCGTCATGTGGTGTCGCGCTTCGAACTCGGCACCGTCCTTCCACCCGAGCATCTCGTCCCAGCCCGCGACGAACTTGTTCGCGACCAAGCCGTTCAAGCGCTCTTCCCAGCGCCACGTCTGATCGTCGGGTTCGGGCGAGTCGCGTTGCACGAACATGCACCAGCGCGGTTCGGCTTTGCGTCCGTAGACGAGTCCGAGTCCGTGCTTGAACCACAGCGGTCGGATTCCGACTCCGCCGCGGAAGCCGTCGCACAGCTCGTACGTGACACCACTCGCGACGAGAGCGTGGAGCGCGGAGTCGAGCTTCGTGCCCATCGCCTGCGGTCCTTCGGCCGCCGTTCCGAAGAACCAGGCCCCGCCCGGCAAAACCTTGCGATACCACGAGGACTCCTGCGGGCCGATCCAACGCCGCGCGAAGCGCTGGAGCTGCGACTTCTTCTCGGCGAGGAGCACGACGAACTTGCGCTCGAGCCCGAGGTACGGGCCGGACCCCATGTTCGGAGCCGTGGTCAGCGCGACGGTGGGCTTCTGCGCGAAGCTCGCGTCCGTGACACCGGCGCGCTCCTGGAAGTCGGCGTACTGCTCCTCGAGACGCTGCGCGTAGAGGTGCAGCCTCATCCACGGATCGAGCTCGCGCACGTCCTTGCGCACGCGCGGCAACTTCTTCGCGAGGCGTCCGAGTTCCTCGGCGAGCTTCTTCTCCTCCAAGTCGTCCGTGCCGCGGCGGTACGTGTGCAGCAGCGACCCGATCTTGAAGTGCGCCGTCTCGACCCACAGGACGCGCAGGCCGCCCAGCACTTCCTCGACCTCCTTGGTCTCGAGGCTGTCCGCGATCTGGAACGGCCCGAGCGAAACGTAGCCCGCGCGATCGACGAGATCGTTCTTCCCGCGCGTGTACGGATCGATCGCCTCGAACACTTCGGGCGTCGACGTCTCCGTCTGCGCGGCGCACGGCGTCGCGAATGCGAGCGAGGAGGCTCCGAGCATGAGCGCGCAGCGGAAACCGAGTCTTCGTCCCATGCGCGCGATCCTAGTGGCGACCTCGCGCCGCGCGCCAGCTCGGGCGGCGTGGATCGGGTGGCGGGGAGCGAGCGGCGGGGAGCGAGCGGCGGTGAGCCAGCGGCGCGGAGCCAGCGGCGTGGAGCGAGTGGCGTGGAGCCAGCGGCGGTGAGCCAGCGGCGTGAAGCCAGCGGCGCGGAGCCAGCGGCGTGAAGCCAGCGGCGCGGAGCCAGCGGCGTGGAGCGAGTGGCGTGGAGCCAGCGGCGTGGAGCCAGCGGCGGTGAGCGAGCGGCGGTGAGCGAGTGGCGTGGAGCGCGCATTGTGGGGCGTGGGTCGAGCGGAGTGGTGCGGGGCCTGGCGCGCGCTGGGCCGCGAGCTACCCGGCCGCGCCGCCGATCCGGGACGCTTCGGCCGCGAGCAGCGCGCGCTTCGTCGTCTCGCCCCAGCGGTAGCCGCCGAGCGCTCCAGTTCGGCGCAGCACGCGATGGCAGGGGATCAGCACGCCGATCGGATTCGCGCCGATCGCGCTGCCCACCGCGCGCGCTGCGCGGGGCGCGCCCACGGAGCTGGCGATCGAGCCGTAGCTCGAGACGTTCGCTTCGGGGATCGAGAGCAACGCTTCCCACACGCGCATCTCGAACTCCGTGCCCTTCAAGAGGAGCGTGATCGGTCGCTCCCGATCTGCGTCGCGACCGGCGAGCCGATCGCGCAAGACCTCCGCAGCCAAGCGCGCGTGAACAGCGTCGCGTTCGAACTCCGCGCGCGGCCAACGCGCGCGCGCGTGCTCGAGCTCCGCTTCGAGCCCGCGACCTTCGGTGAAGGCGAGGTGACACACGCCGCGCGGCGCGACGCCGATCAACGCTCGACCGAACGGTGTCGGCACTTCGTCCCACCGAATCACGAGCCCCGCGCCGGCGCGCGCGTACTCGCCGGGCGTCATGCGCTCCAGGTTCACGAAGAGATCATGAAGGCGTGATCCACCGGACAGACCCGTTCGGTGACTCGTCGCGAGCACAGGCACCGCGCGCGCGAGCTGCCGCTTCGCATCGGTCAACGTGAGCGCCTGCACGAAGCTCTTCGGACTGATCCCGGCGAGAGCGCGGCAGGCGCGCGCGAACCGCGTCTCGCCGAGCCCCGCGACGCGCGCCAGTTGGGACGGACTCGGCTGCTCCGCCACGTGCTCGGCGGCGTGCCGCAGCGCGCGCGCCACGGCCGCGAAATCGCCGGAATCGGTCGGCCCATGTTCGGCGTCCTGCGCGCTCGGGAAAGTCGTTCCGTTCATGGGTGCCGTTCGATTCTGCATGTTGTCGCCTCCTCGACGCACGGTGTAGGGGGTAGGCGCACCGGGATCGACCCGATCTCTGCGGGGCAGCCTGAATTTCTCGTGTCTTCGTGCACTTCGGCCCGAGAACGCTGGATCGAAGTGGCGATGGCGGCCGATCCACGTCGCGGCTATCCTCCTTCGCCGCATTCCCGCGGCTTCGGTCCCACCACGTCCCGCGCACGGCGCCGATTCGGCTCCGCACGTCCTCACCCGAGTAGCGATCCTGTTCCACACATGACGACCCCCGTCCCCATGAAAGGCGTCATCCTGGCCGGCGGCCTCGGAACCCGGCTGTTCCCGCTCACGAAGATCACGAACAAGCACCTCTTGCCGGTGTTCGATCGGCCGATGATCTATTACCCCATCGAAGCGATGGTGAAGGCCGGGATCACGGACATCATGATCGTGACCGGTGGTCGGAAGTCGGGCGACTTCCTCTCGTTGCTCGGCAATGGCAAGGACTTCGGCCTGAAGCACCTGAACTACACGTATCAGGAAGGCGAAGGCGGCATCGCGCAGGCGCTGGGTCTCGCGGAGCACTGGGCCGCGGGCGCGCCGGTGTGCGTCATCCTCGGTGACAACATCATCGAGAAGAACATCGCCAAGGCCGCGGCCGATTTCCGCAAGCAGTCGAAGGGCGCGAAGATCCTGCTCAAGGAAGTGCCCGACCCCGAACGCTTCGGCGTCGCGACCGTGCAGAACGGCAAGGTCACGAAGATCATCGAGAAGCCGAAGAATCCGCAGTCGAACCACGCGGTCATCGGCATCTACATGTACGACGGGCGCGTGTGGGAGATCATCAAGACGCTGAAGCCCAGCGATCGCGGCGAGCTCGAGATCACGGACGTCAACAACTGGTACATCCAAGACGGATCGATGACGTACGAGGTCCTCGATGGCTGGTGGACCGACGCAGGCACGTTCAAATCGCTGCACTCGGCGGCATCGCTCGTCGCCGACGGCGGCGCGAACTTGGACTGAGAGCCTGTGAAGCAGTCGATCGTACAGGCTCTCCCACACATGTTGCCCCGCTCCGCGGCGCGAGAGCGTGAGATCACTCCACACGCTCCGACCGAAGGCTGATGCGACGCGTCCTCGTCACCGGTGCTTCCGGCATGCTCGGGAGCCAGCTCTGCGTAGCACCGCCTCAAGGCCTCGAAGCCATCGGCACGGACTTGCGCGAGGGGACCGGCGTGCCCGCCTCCGGATTCGACCTCGCGGACAGCGCGCGCGTCGCCGATTTGTTCCGCGCGCACGGTCCGTTCGACGGGGTGATCCACGCCGCGGCGTGGACGGCCGTCGACTTGGCCGAGGAGCGCGAAGCGGATGCGGCGCGCGCGAACGTCGACGCATCGCGCGAACTGGCGCGCGCCGCGGCCGCGGCCGGGATCCCGCTCGTCGTCGTCAGCACGGACTTCGTCTTCGACGGCGCGGGTCGCAGGCCCTACCGAGTCGACGACGCGACGAACCCGTTGTCGGCGTACGGTCGCACGAAGCTCGCCGGCGAGATCGCGGCGCGCGAGGCGCATCCAGAGGGCGCGCGCATCGTGCGGACGCAATGGCTCTACGGCCCGCGCGGGAAGCACTTCCCGGGCACGATCCTCGGGCTCGCGCGCGAGCGCTCGGAGCTCAAGGTCGTCCACGATCAGATCGGTTCGCCGACATCGACGCTCGAGCTCGCACCCGCGCTGTGGGACGTCCTGCGTGCAGGCGATGCAGGCGTGTACCACGCAGCCTGCGACGGTCAGGCGTCGTGGTTCGAGCTGGCGGTCGCCGCGATCGAATACGCCGGCATCACGACGTGCAAGGTCATCCCGTGCACGACCAGCGAGTTCCCGCGACCGGCCGCTCGTCCGCGCTACTCGGTCCTCGACTGTTCGCGCCTCACCGCGCTGCGCGGCGCACCGCTCGCGCCGTGGCGCGATGCCTTGACACGATTCCTCGAGCTCGAAAAACGATCATGAACTCCACGATCCTCGTCACCGGCGGCGCCGGCTTCATCGGCTCGAATTTCGTCCACATGCTGGCTGAAATCCGGCCGGATGCGCGCGTCGTCAATCTCGACGCGCTGACCTACGCCGGAAATCTCGAGAACCTCGAGCCCGTCGCCAAGAACGACAAGCATCGATTCGTCCAGGGCGACATCACGAAGGCGGAGGACGTCGAGAAGGCATTTCAGGAAGCCCAGGAGCAAGGTGGCGACCTCTACGTCGTGCACTTCGCCGCCGAGAGCCACGTGGACCGCTCGATCGTGTCGGGCGCGCCGTTCGTCAACACGAACGTGCTCGGCACGCAGATACTGCTCGACGCCAGTCGCCGTCACGGCGTGAAGAAGTTCGTCCACGTCTCGACGGACGAGGTGTACGGGTCGCTGGGCGACACCGGCCTCTTCACCGAGGAGACCCCGCTCGCGCCGAACTCGCCCTACTCGGCCAGCAAGGCGGGCAGCGACCTGCTCGTGCGCGCCGCGGTCCACACGCACGGCTTCCAGGCGTGCATCACGCGCTGCTCGAACAACTACGGGCCCTACCAGTTCCCGGAGAAGTTCCTGCCGCTCATGATCGCCAACGCGACCGAGGGCAAGTCGATTCCGGTCTACGGTGACGGGATGTACGTGCGCGACTGGCTCTTCGTCCGCGATCACTGCGAGGCCATCCTGGCCGTGCTCGAGAAGGGCCGGAGCGGCGAGGCCTACAACATCGGCGGGAACAACGAGCTCGCGAACCTGGTCCTCGTGCGCCATGTCCTGCGGGAACTCGGGAAGCCGGAGAGCCTGATCACCTACGTCAAGGACCGTCCCGGTCACGATCGCCGCTACGCCATCGACGCGTCGAAGATCCGTCGGGAACTGGGCTGGATCCCGCGTTTCACGTTCGCCGACGCCCTCCCGCTCACCATCCGCTGGTACGGGGCGAATTCCGGATGGTTGCAACGGGTTCGGAGCGGTGCGTACCGTGACTACTACGCGCGCCAGTACGGCTCTCCCTGAGCCGCTCCGGGGCGTTCAACCCGGAAGCCTTTTCTGCCGATCCAGGTGGGTCGTGGTCGACCCATTCGGCCCGCGCGCCAGAGCCTCATCCCCGATGCCCGAAACGACTCTCGCGCGCCGCCTCCACCTCGCCGTACTCGCCCTGGTCGCCCTGTGGGTGACCGGTTGCAATGCGACGCCGGACAAGCGCGTCCTCCAGTACCTGAACACGGACGGATTCGGGAACCGTTACTCGGGCAACGCCGAGGAAGAGAACTGGGTCGCGATCGGCGACAACATCGGGATCGAAGATCCGTTCCAGGCCGACCTCAAGATCGAGCGGACGCCCGTGGACATCGACGGCACCGTGATCCTGCCGGAACTCGGCGCCGTGGTCGTAGCGGGGCTGACGCGCACGCAGATCGAGGCGCTGCTCATGGAGAAGTACGCGCCGTACTACGACCTGCTCGACATCAAGGTGCGCATCTTCACGCAGGGAAAGAAGTACTTCATCTTCGGTGAGGTCGACGCGGCGGGTGAGAAGCCTTTTCCCGGAGATCTCACGCTCTTCGAAGCGATCATGCAGGCCGGTCCGAAGAAGGATTCCGGCAACCTCGGCCGCGTGCGTTTGATCCGCGCCGATCCGCGCGACCCGTTCATCCAGTACTTCGACGTGTCGGACCTCTTCACCCGCGGCGACTCGACCTTCAACGTGCACGTCCACGAGCGCGACATCATCTACGTGCCGCCGACCATGTTGGCCGAGTTCGGCTACTTCCTCGATGCGCTGCTCTTCCCGGTCAAGTTCGTCCTGACGAGCCTGTCCTCCGCGATCTTCTCGTACAACGCGCTGGCCAACGGCGGGTACTACGGCGGCGGCGGCGGCGGCAACAACAACGGCATCTTCTAGGAACTCCGAGCGGTGGCCGTCGAAGTCGAGACCCAAGGTCAGCTCCAGGAGTTCCTGGGGATCCTGTCGCGTCGCAAGTGGCAGGTCATCCTGCCCACCGCGATCGTGCTCTCGATCGGCATCTTCTTCGCCGTCATCGTCCCGAAGAAGTTCGTCGTGAAGACTCAGGTCGAGCTGCGACCGGTCAGCATCTCCGTGAGCCCGAAGGAAGCGGCGAACGCGCAGTTCCAGATCAAGAGTCGCGAACGCATCAAGAAGGTCACGCAGGAGCTCGAGAAGCGCGAGTACCTGAGTCTGACGCCGGCCGAGCAAGAGGATTGGCTCGAGGCCGAGCAGAAGGACATCAAAGTCTCGATCGCGCAGTCGAGCACGCAGGGGACGAGCTTCGTCAACATCGAGTACTCGGACGTCAGCGTGGAGTGGGCCGTGGCCTTCCTGCGCGCGCTGCGCAACGATTGGATCACCGACGTCATCGAGCGCGACCGACGCAAGATCGAGGACGAACTCAAGAAGCTGAATGGTTCGCGCACACGCATCGAGAAGCAATACCAGCGCGAGGAACAGGAGCTCACGGAGGTCCTGCGCGCGAACGGACTCTCGGCGACGCAACCCGTTCCCGGAGCCGACACCGCGCGCACCGAGGACCCCGTTTTCGAACGTCTGCGACGGAACGAAGCCGAGCTCGAGCGCACGAATGCCGAGATCGAGGAGAAGAAAGTGCTCGCGGATGAGGTCAAGCGTCTCCTCGGCGAAACGCCGACCCGTCTCGATCTCGAAGAGACCTTGGTCGGCGGATTCAGCAACGAGGAGGAACTGGCCAAGGTCGAGATCCAGATCCTCGACGCTCAGAAGCGTCTGGAGGGCATTCGGCCGCCGCACTCGAGCTACAAACGGACGCAGGAAGAGCTGCGCGGCCTCGACTCGCGCCGCGATCAGCTCACGCGCATGGTCTCGAAGGGTGAGCTCCAGCAGCGTTCGCAGGCCAATCCTGCTATTCAGACGATGCGCTCACGCGCCGACGCGTTGGCCACCGATCTGCGCGTCGCTGAGGCGCGCCGCACACGGGTGATCGCGTACATCGAGGACGACCAGCGTCGAGTGGCCGAACTGCAGGCCGTCTATCGCGACGTCCGCGAACGGAAAGAGGCCATCGGGCGGCATGCGGCGAACTTGGGTGTCGCCGAAGGCGCGTACCAGGCCAAAGCGCGCGAGGTGGAACTCTTGTCGTCGCCGCTCGCGAACCCGTTCGATATCACTCAGGAAGTCGCTGCGCCGAGCAAGCCGACGGAGCCCAATCCGCTGCTCATCGTGAGCTTCGCGCTCGTCGCCGGCATCGCGATCGGACTCGGAATCGCGGTCGGACTCGAGTACTCGCGGAACTGTTTTCGCACGATGGCCGACATCGGCCGTGTCATGGCGATTCCGGTGCTCGGCAGCGTGGAGCGCATCGTCACCCGCCGCGAACTCCGCCTGGTCGCCGGTCGCCGCACAGCCGTGGCGGTGGCCAGCATCGCGCTCGTCGGCGCGGTCCTGTTCGTGACGTGGGCCTGGGCGAACGACGCCAAGTACCTCTCCCAAGACCTGCGTGACGCCATCGAGGGCCTTCGGGCCCGCTTCAGCTAGGGTCGGCCCGTGCGCGACCTCCTCGTCGCCGGTTTCATCCTCGCGGCGCTGCCGACGTGCTTCCGACGGCCGTTCATCGGCCTGCTCGTGTTCACGCTGCTCGCGTACATGCGCTTGCAGGACCTCACGTGGGGTTGGGCGCGATTCGAACGCTGGTCGTTCTACGTCGCGATCGTGACCATCGCGGGGTTCGTGTTCGGATCGGGCCAACGGCGCTTCATGCTGCCCGACTTGCGCTGCTGGATCATGTTGGCGCTCGTCGTGCTCGTGGGGATGAGCCTCGTCACATCGCGCTTCTTCGTGGCCGGAGATCTCTCGAGCTTCATCGAGTACTGCAAGATCATCGGTGTCGCTCTCTTCACGACGGGCGTGGTCAAGAACCGGGAGTACTTGCGGATCCTGGTCTACGTCGTGGCGCTCTCCTTCGGCTTCTTCGGGGTGAAGAACGGCATCGCGTTCATCCTCTCGGGCTTCAGCATGGAGATCATCCAGGGGCCCGGCGGGATGCTCTCGGACCGCAACGACTTCAGCTTGGCCTTGTGCATGGGCATGCCGTTGCTCCTGCACCTCGGTCTCTCGGAGAAGCGTCAGATCCTGCGGCGCGGGCTCCTGATTTCGATCCCGCTCATGGTGCTCACCATCGTGTCGTGTCACTCGCGCGGCGCGTTCCTCGCGATGGGGGCGATGGCGATGGCGATCGCCTGGCGCTCGAAGAACCGCTTCGCCGGGTTCGCACTGGTCGCGTTGTGCGGCGCCGCGGCGTGGATGGCCGCTCCGTCGAGCTACAAGGACCGGATCTCCTCGATCTCCGAGTACGAGACCGAAGGTTCCGCCCGTGGGCGGATCGAGGCCTGGAAGGTCGCCGGGAACATGATCGTGTCGAAGCCGCTCCTCGGAGTCGGCTTCAACAAGTTCCAGCAGGAATACCCGAGCTACGATCCGAAGCGCGGAGTCGAAGCGGATGGCAATCCGAAGGCCGAGGGCACGCGCGTCGCGCACAACAGCTATCTACAGATCTGGGCCGAGTGCGGCACGCCGGCGTTCATGCTGTATCTGCTCCTGATCGTGCTGACGTTCCGCGATCTCGCGATCGTGCGGCGCGAGGCGGCGCGGCGCTACCACTCGAGCTGGATCCTCTCCTACGCGAACATGTTCGAAGCCGGCATGGTCGCGTTCGTCGTGGGCGCAACATTTTTGAATCGCGCGCAGTTCGACCTCTTCTATCACTACGTCGCCATCGTGGTCGTGTTCGGCAAGGTCGCGCGTGACGCGATGGCCGAAGAACCCGAGCGTGCGAGCAGTACGGCCGAGCGCGGCTCGCTCGTGTTGGCTCGACCCACGGGGTTCGGCGGACCGCGCATCCAGGACGGCTTCACGCGCACCGCGCCCACGAGCGGATTCGGTCGACGTCCGGCTCCCGGGGGGCTCTAGGACCGTGTGCGGCTTCACCGGCATCGTGCTCGGGGATCCGCGTGGTGTCGTGGACACCGCGCTGCTCAGGCGCATGACGCGGACGCTCGAACATCGCGGTCCCGACGACGAGGGGATCTTCGTGAAGGCTGGCGCCGGCCTTGGATTCCGTCGCTTGTCGATCATCGACGTCGCGGGCGGACACCAGCCGATCCTCGACGAGGACGAGGACATCGCGGTCGTCTGCAACGGCGAGATCTACAACTTCGTCGAGCTTCGTGAGGGGTTGCTCGCACGCGGCCATCGTTTCCGCACGGGATCCGATGTCGAGACGATCGTGCACCTCTACCAAGAGCACGGCGAACGCGTCGCGGAGCATTTGGTCGGCATGTTCGCGTTCGCGATCCTCGATACTCGCGATCGTTTGCGACCGAAGCTCTTGCTCGGGCGCGATCGACTCGGCATCAAACCGCTGTACTGGGCGCTCACCGAGTCGGGACTCGTCTTCGGCAGCGAGTGCAAGGCGCTGCTCGCGAGTGGACTCCTGCCGCGGCGCATGCGCGCGAAACGACTGCTCGACTATCTAGTGCAGGGCTACGTTTCCGGGCCGGAATCGGCTTGGGAAGGCGTCGAGAGGTTGCCGCAAGCGACGACCTTGACGTGGACTCCGGGCGAGGCGCCCCGCCTCCGGCGCTACTGGGATCTGCCGCTCGATGGAGAGCGCGAGCCCGCGTCGACCCACGAAATCCTCGAATGGGTGGATCGCGTCGTGCGCGACCATTTGGTCTCGGATGTGCCACTGGGTGCGTTCCTCTCGGGCGGCATCGACAGTACGGCCGTCGCCGACGCGATGGCGCGACTGCCCGCCTCGGACGGTTCTGCGCGCGAACTCGTGTTCTGCTCGGTCGGTTTCCGCGAGAAGGAGTACGACGAACTCGATCGCGCACGCGCGACGGCGACTCGACTCGGAGCGACGCATCACACGCGCGTGCTCGACCCCGACCCGCGGATCGCACTGGACGTCCTGCCCTGGTTCTACGACGAGCCGCTCGCCGACCCTTCGACCGTGCCGACCTATCTGGTCTCGAAGATGGCGCGCGAGCACGTCACGGTCGCGCTCTCGGGCGACGGCGGTGACGAAGTGTTCGCCGGCTATCGGCGCTACGTCTTCGACGTCGCCGAGAACCGCGCACGGTCGATCCTCGGACAAAGAGGCACGCGGGCCGCAGCTTTCGTCGGTCGCCACTACCCGAAGCTCGACTGGGCGCCGCGCTCCGTGCGGGCGAAGAGCACGCTGCAAAACCTCGGTCGCGATCCGGCGCGCGCGTATTTCGCGAGCCTCACGCAGCTCGACCGTGGCGATGCGCTGCAACTGCTCCACCCCGAGCTGGCCGACTCACTTCGAGCGCACGATCCGTTCGACGCGTTCGCGGGTCTGTACGCACGACCGCGGTCGGGCGACGCGCTCTACCGCGCGCAGTACGCCGATCACTTCCACTTCCTGCCCGACCAGATCCTGGTCAAGGGCGACCGTGCGTCGATGGCCGCGTCTCTCGAGGTCCGTCCACCGTTCCTAGACCATCGCTTCGTCGAGCGCTTCGTGAACCTGCCCACGCGCGAAAAAGTGCGCGGAGGCCGCGGAAAACACGCCTTTCGGGAGGCGTTGCGGTCGCGCATTCCTGCGGACGTCCTCGACGGGCGCAAGATGGGCTTCGACGTGCCGCTGCGTGCGTGGTTGCGCGGTCCGCTCGCGCCCGCGGTCACCGAGGCGATCGAGACTCTCCCCGAGCGCTGGTTCGATCGCGCGCGCCTGCGCGAGTGCAATTCTGCGCACCAGAGCGGCGCGCACGACCGCTCGAACCTCCTGTGGAGCCTACTCGTCCTGGAACATTGGCGTCGGCGTCACGCCGCAGCCGATGATCTCGCGTGAAGAGCTCCATGGCGACCACGACGACGACCGGCGTTCTGCACGCGCTCTCCTTCGACGTCGAGGAGTACTTCCAGGTCGCGAACTTCAGGTCGGCGTTCGAGCGCGACGGCTGGGACGGCGTGCCCTCGCGTCTCGACGTCGGAATGGATCGCATCCTGTCCCTCCTCGATCGCCGCCGCGCGCGTGCGACGTTCTTCTGGCTCGGTTGGGTGGCCGAGCGCCACCCGCATCTCGTGCGTCGCTGCCTCGACGCTGGGCACGAGATCGCGAGTCACGGGTACGAGCACCTCTTCCTCGCGGATCTCGGACGCGAGCGATTCGTCGAGGATCTCGCGCGCACCGAGCGTGCGCTCATCGCAGCCGGCGCTCCAAGGCCCATCGGCTTCCGCGCCTCCACGTTCTCGCTCTCTCGCTCGACGTGGTGGGCTTTCGACGTGCTCGTCGAGCGCGGTTATCGCTACGACTCGAGCGTGCACCCCGTCTCGCACCCGACGTACGGCGTCCCGGACTTCGATCCCGGCATCTCGCGCGTCGAAGTGGCCGGTGGGAGCATTCTCGAATTCCCCGTCGCCACGTGGCGCGCGCTCGGTCGCAACTGGCCCGTCGGCGGCGGCGGCTACTTCCGACTGCTACCGCTGTGGGCGACGCGCAGCGCATTGGCCTCCCTCGAGAAGGACGGACGTCCGGCTGCTCTCTACCTGCATCCGTGGGAACTCGACCCAGATCAGCCGCGTGTGGACGTGGCGCGGTTCGCGCGCTTCCGCCACTACCTGAATTTGAATCGGACTCTGCCGCGGCTCGAAGCGCTTCTGGGCCGCTTCCGTTTCGGAACGATGGCCGAGGCTTTGCGCGAGCGCGGTCACGACATCGGGTAGGAGCGACGGTTCAGGTCGCCGGCGTCAGGGCTTGGCTTGGACCCGCGCGAGTCCGCGCAACGCCTCGAGGAAATCCGCCTCCATGCGCGAGGGGCGCTCGGGTCGCGCATCGCGGAGCAAGATCGTGGCCTCGCCGAGTCCGTCTTCACGGCCGCGTGCGAGGAGCGCGATCGAAGCGAGGATAGCGGCCGCGCGTCGATCCGCAGCGGTGGCCGCTGGATCGCTTCTCGCAGCTCGCGCCGATTCGAGTGCTTGTTCGCTGAGACGCGGACCGAGGTTCAGGAAGCTGCGTGCCGCCAGCACGCGCAGGGCCGGCTCGGGCGCATCTTGTTTTTCCAACGCGGTGATCGCGGTCACGATGCCGTCGATCTCCGATGCGTCCATGTCCGCGCGCGAACGGATCCGCAAGATCTCGCGCGACACCTCGCCGTGTTCGTCGATGCGCGCCGCGAGCCTCAACGTGGAGAGCGCTTCCTCGCGATCTCCGTTGGATTCGAAGGCGCGCGCTGCGGCAGTCCAAGTCGCGAGGGAACCCGGCGCGAGGTCGAGTTCTTGCTGCGCCAACGCGATGGCCTTCTCCGGATCGAGCCGCGCGAGGAAGTCGATCCACGCCGCGGCCGAACCGAGCACTCCGTGATCCAGCGGTCGGCCGCGATGCCGCCCGCGATACGCCTCGAGGCGGGAGATCGCTTTGCGCACGCCGAGTGCCGGGTTACGCGGGTCGAGTCCGAGATCGATCCGCGCGAGTGCGAGAACGAGGCGCGGATCCTCGAGGTGCGCCAGCGCAAGTGTGCGCAAGGTCTCGCCCGTCGTGCCCTCTGGGAGCGGGCCTTCCGGATCCGCGTCCGCACGGTCGATGGCCTGGAGCAAGGTGCCGATCGCGCCCGCCGTGTCCAGCGGACCCGGCTCGGTTCGGAGCGCCCGCGCCAGCCGTTCGACGGCAGCTCGCGGGCGACCGAGTTCGAGGAGGGACCGCGCCGCGATGCTCGAGAGTTCCGCGCTCGCGGGCTCGCCCTCGGTTTCGGCTTCGGCGATCGCTGCCGCGTGATCGCCGCGCGACTGATGCCAGCGCGCGCGGTCCTCGCGATCCGCGATCGTCCGGCCTTCGAATCGTCCCAGTGCGCGCAGTCGATCGCCGCGGAATTGCCCGTAGGCCGCAGCATCGAAACGCAGTTCGGGATCGAGATTCTCGAGCAGGGACCACGCGGGTTCGAAGTCGGGCGCGAGTCGCAGGACGCTCTCGGTTCCGAGGCGTGCTGCGCCGACGTCGCCGGCCCGTTGATCGAGCGTTGCGAGGAGCCATGTGGGCCAGATCGCCTGCGCACCGGGAAGGCCGGCACGGACCCGCATGTCCGCGGCCGCCACGGCTTGGCCCTCGACGGTTGCCGTCAGCGCCACCCAACCCGCCGCCGCCTTCGCACCGGACGCGCTCGGCAGAGTTTCGAGGAAGCCGTCGATCGCGGCAGGTGCGATGCGGCCCAGTCGCGGATCGAACTGCGTTTCCAGTCCTTCTTCGATGTCGAGCGCACGCGCGAGGAGCGTCCAACGAGGGTCGAGCGTCTCCGCGTCGGCCGAGGCCTGGGCAATCTTGGCCCGAGCCTCCGCATCGCGACCCTGCAGAACGAACAGTGCCGCCGTGAAAATCGCCTGGGCATCCTTCGTCTTGACCTCCGCGCGCTCCGCGAAGGTCTTCCACGACTCCACACGACCCTCATGGATCGCGATCACGAGCGCGGTGCGTTCGAGCGCGCCCTTCGATTCGAACGCTTCGGCACGCGCGAGTGAACGGCTCGTGCTAGCCGAGTCTCCGGTTAGATGGGCCGCGATCGCGAGCTCCAGACACAGATCTCCACCGCGTGCCTCGGGAAGCGCGTCGATCGCATCGAGGAGTGTGCGTGCGCTCGCGTGATCTCCGGCGCGCAGGGCGACCCGCGCCGCGGCCATGCGCGTCGCTCGACCGAGTTGCTTGTTCTGCGCGAGGAGGCCGAGCGTTGCGCGCGCGGCATCCGGCGCGCGACTCCAACTCGCAGCGCGGGCACCGAGGATGGCCGACTCCTTCAACGCAGCCACCGCACGCCCCATGGGCTGCAGGATCGACCACGCGCGCGCGGCCTCGCCCGCCTCGAGGGCCAGCGACGCTGCGAGCAGTCGCGCTTCGTCACCGAGGGTCGCGGGGTCCATCCCCTCGAGCAAGGACAGCGCTAGGCGCGGTCGGCCCGAGATGGCGAGCGTGTGAGCCGCAGCCACGCGACCGAAGTACTCGGGATCGGCCCGCATGAGCTCGTGCACGACCTCGGACTCGAGCTCGTCGAACGGCACTTCGCGCAGGATTTCGGCCGTGACCCTGGATCGACCGGCGGCAGCGATCCGCGCGGTCACCGCCGCGAGGAGCTTCGAACGATCCGTCTGACGTCGCGCGCCCGCGAGTGCGAGGTCGAGTGCCGGGACGAAACCCGGGACGAGATCGAGCAGCCGATCGAGGTGGGCCTTCGCCCGCGCTCCATCGCCGGCGGCGTCGTGAATCTCCGCCAAGCGGAACAGCTCGTACGGACTCGCATCCGAGGCCGGCGTCCAGATGCGCGCCTGGAGCAGGCTCGTGCGCACGACTTCGGGATCGAAACCGATCGATGTCAGTTCGCGTCGGCCGATCTCGTGCCAGCGGGGGAGGAGTTCCTCCGTGCGCGCTGGAAGGAGGCTCATGCCGTACGCGAAGCGACGTTCGGGGACGCGGAATCCGCCGTGCGGCGCGGCCATCAAGAGCTCGGCGAGCCGCAGATGGAGTTCGCCGTCGAACTCCGGCTCGAGTTCGATCGCACCCTGGATCGCCTCGCGCTCGAACTCGGGTTCGCCCAAGACGCGTGAAGCCTTCGCGACCGCGCGCCACGCCTGAGCGCGTGCGCCGGGCACGGGCTCGGGAGCTGTCGAGGACAGGAACTGACGCAGGTACGTGCGGCCGTACGAGTCCTGACCGGACAACACGAGTCCGATGCCCTGGAAGAAGCACGCTGCGTACGCATCGTCCGTGGAACCGACTCGACGCAGTTGATCACCCGCATCCCCCATGAGATCGGCGCGCCCGGCCGCGAGGCCGATCCGCGCGAGCAGGTGGAGGAACTCCGCGTCGAGCGGCACGCGTCGCAGCGACCATTTCCGCGCGAGTTCGCTGGCGAAGCGGTAACGCCCGAGTTCTTCCAGCGATTCGAGGAGCAAACGCGCGACGACGACGTCCGTGCTCAGCGCGTCGAAGCGCAGCGAAGCCATGGCCAGATCGGCGGTCAGGTCGCGGCGTCCCGCTCGCCCGAAGAGATCGAGGAGGCCCGCCAGCGGTTCGGCGTCGACGCCGCATTGAAGTGCACGCGCGTAGGCCTGGCGCGCTTTCGCCGAATCCGCGGACGCGCGATCCGCGGCGCGCAGGATGTCTTGCAGCGATTCCTCCTCGTCGCGAAGCAGCACGCGCAGTCGCTCGGCGATCGCGGGCCGTTCGAGGTCCTCGCCGTCGAGCGCCGCGGAACGCGCGAGCAGTTCACGCGCCTCGCTGAGTTCGTCCGGAGCCAAGAGCCGCGCGACCAACTCCATCGCCGTGGCCTCGCTGCGTTCGGCTGCGAGTCGATGCAGGCGACCCAACCGAGTCCAGGCCATCAAGGAATCCGGTTCGCGCTCGAGACCTCGTCGAACGCGCACCTCGGCGGCCGCGAAATCCCCGGCGCGCGTGTCGAGATCGATCAAGTCGGACTCGACATCACGGTCCTCGGGACGCTTCTCGGCGACCGCGAGCAAGTCGGTGCGCGCGCGATCGAACGCTCCCAGGTCCATGAGCAGGCGTCCGCGACGCAGGAGCACACGCGTTTCGAGATCCGGATCTCCGGCCTCGCGCGCGCGTGCGAGGACCTGGTCGAGGTTCTGCAGAGTCTGCTCGCGGTCGTAGCGTCCGTCCTCGATGCGCTTCTCGACGGCCGCGAGGAATTCCTCGGGCGTCACTCCCGACTGGCGCGAGACCATCGCGCCGACGATCGCGAGGAGCGCCAGAGCGGCGATGAGAAGCGTCCAAGTGGGCCAGCGCATGACGTGTGGACGAAGGGTTCTACTCGGGCCGCGTGGGGAACGCCATCAGACCGAGACGCCGCATCTTGTTGAACAGGGTCGTGCGGTCGATGCCGAGCGAGTGCGCGGCCTCTTTGCGCGATCCGGCGCAGTGCGCGAGCGCTTGGCGCAGGATCTCTCGCTCCGGAGCATCGAGGAGTTCGCGCAGGCTCTTTCCCGGTTCGAAACCAACGCTCGGAATGGACGCGGCCGGAGAGATCGCCGCCATGTCGTCGCCCAGGTCCCCGGGCTCGATGGCCTCACCGCGCGCCAAGAGGACTGCGCGTTCCAGACGGTGCTCGAGCTCACGCACGTTGCCCGGGAAATCGTGCGCGAGGATGGCGGCCATCGCGGCCGGAGCCAGAGGACGGCGTGTACGGCCGTGTTCCACGGCGAGCCGCTCGAGGATGCGCTCGGCGAGCACGGTGACGTCTCCCTTGCGCTCGCGCAGCGGTGGGATCACCAGGCCGACGACGCAGAGACGCCACAAGAGGTCCTCGCGGAAGCGACCCTCGCGCACCGCGGCGCGCAAGTCCACGTTCGTGGCGGCGACGACGCGTGCGTCGGTCGTGCGCGTCTCGCTCTCGCCGACGCGTTCGAACGCGCGATCCTGCAACACGCGGAGCAGCTTCACTTGGAGTTCCGGCGACGCCGTGCCGATCTCGTCGAGGAAGATCGTGCCGCCGTGAGCGGCCTCGAAGCGACCGGCTCGATCCTTCGTCGCTCCCGTGAACGCGCCGCGCGCGGCGCCGAAGAGTTCGCTCTCCAGCAAACCGGCGGGAATCGCACCGCAATTCACCTCGACGAACGGACCACGCGCTCGACCCGAGCGCTGGTGCAGCGCGCGCGCGAGCATCGTCTTGCCCGTGCCGCTCTCGCCTTCGATGAGCACGGTCGCGCGCGTGTCGGCGACCGACTCGATCGTGGCCAGCACTTGTCGCATCCGCGGATCACGCGTCGAGATGCCGAAGAGCTCCGTGCGGCCCGCGAGATCCTCGCGCAAGCGGCGGTTCTCGCTGCGCAGGTCGCGTGCCTCGAGCGCACGCGCGACAGCGAGGAGGACTTCCTCGGGCTCGCACGGCTTCTGCAAGCATTCGGCGGCGCCACGTCGCACCGTGAGGACTGCGTCCTCGATGGAACCGAACCCGGCGAGCTCGATCCACGCGGGCGGCGTGTCGAGGCGCTTCAGTTCGTTCGCGACGTCGAGTCCGGCAGCCTCCGCGTCGCACAAGAGGACGTCGGTGCCGCCGGCACGGAGCGCGCGTGCGAGCCGCGAACCGCCCGACACGGCCTCGGCCTTGTGGCCGGCTTCTTGCAGGAGTCGCGCTAGATCCTTGGCCGAACCGTCGTCGTCGCAGATGAGGACGGTGCCGGGGCGCGAAAGAGGGGAGTCGAATCGTTGCGACACGTCGTTTCTTTTCGACGCGCGGAGGCGGACTTCTTCAACGTCGCTGGACGATCGTCGTGCTGGCCTGGTCGGTGGGCCACAGCACGACCTCACCGACGTTGACGTGCCGCGGTCGCGTCACGATCCACAGGATCGCGTCGGCGACATCCTCCGGAGACAGGGGCGTCATGCCTTGGTACACGGCCTTCGCGCGCTCCGTGTCGCCGCGGAAACGCACCCCGCTGAAGCCCGTCTCGACCATTCCTGGATCCACCGTCGAGACGCGCACGCCGGACCCGGCGAGGTCGAGCCGCTGCGCTTCGTACAGCGCGCGAACGGCGTGTTTCGTGGCGCAATACACGTTTCCGCCGGGATAAACCTGTCTTCCCGCGACGCTGCCGAGGAGGACGTGATCGCCCCGTCCGGCCGTCTTCATCGCGGGCAACGTGGCGGACAGCACGTGCAGAACGCCTTTCAAGTTCGTGTCGATGACGGTCGCCCACTCCGAGGGATCTCCGTCGGGCAACTTGTCCGCGCCCAGCGCGAGTCCGGCGTTGTTCACGACGAGATCGGCGCCTATCCGTCCGAGTTCCTCGCGCACGCGGGCTGCATCGCGCACGTCGAGGACGATGACCCTCGAGCGCGGGCAGCGCGCTGCGACCGCGTCGAGGCGCGCGCGGTCGCGGCCGACGAGCGCGACCTCGGCCCCCGCCGCGGAAAGCGCGATCGCGGCGGCCGCGCCGATACCCGAAGATGCACCGGTGACGATCGCGCGGCGGTTGTCCAGGCTGGTCATCGCGGAAGTGTAGCGGCGTATGCGAAAACACTTCCGATCCTCCAGCGGCTTCCCCGCCTGGGCCGATGGATCGACTTACGCTGCCGAGCATCCACATCGTGATCCGAAACTTCTTCCTCGTCGCCCTGGGCGTCGCCATTCTCGCGTCGTCGGTCCGCGCGTCCGACGCCACGCTCTACCACGGTGGCCGGTTCGTCCTGAACGACGGGCGCGGGACCGCGACCGAGGCCCTGCTCGAGCGCGACGGACTCGTCGTGGCGACCGGCACTCTCGCGGAACTGTCGCAACGTCCCGACGCGGCCGGCGCGGTGCGCGTCGACCTCCGCGGCGCGTGCATCGTGCCCGGCCTGCAGGACGCCCACGGTCACCTCGAGGGATACGGCGCGTCGCTCGAACAGCTCGACCTCGTCGGGATCGCGAGCTACGCGGAGTTGATCGAACGCGTCGCGGCGGCGGCCTCGAAGGTTCCCGAAGGCACTTGGGTTCGCGGGCGCGGTTGGGACCAGAACCTATGGGAAGGCGGCGAATTCCCGCACCATCTCCTGCTCTCGAGCGCGACGCCCAAACACCCGGTGTTCCTCGAGCGCGTCGATGGACACGCAGCGCTGGTGAACGAAGCCGCGCTCGTCTTGGCCGGTCTCGACGGTGAAGTCGATCCCGATCGAACCGTTCAGGGCGGACGGATCTTTTTGGACGAACAAGATCGCGCCACCGGAGTCTTGCTCGACGCGGCGACAGCGCTCGTCGAGGCGGTGATCCCGAAGTCCAACGCCGCGCTGCTCGAGAAACGGTTTCTCGTCGCGCAGGAGAGGTTGGTCGCAGTCGGGCTCACGTGCGTGCACGACATGGGCACGTCGCGAGCGATGCTCGCGCTCTTGCAGGATCTGCGCGCGCGCGGGCTCCTCAAGTTGCGGGTCGTCGCGTACCTCGACGGCATGGCGGTGCTCGACAAGAAGTCGCTCGTCGGCTTCCCGATCCCGCCGGATCCGCGCGACATGTTGTCCGTGCCGGGAGTCAAGCTCTACGCCGACGGAGCCCTCGGTTCGCGCGGCGCGGCACTGATCGAGCCGTACTCGGATTCTCCCGGGGACAGAGGGCTCTTGCTGCTCACCGAAGAGGAACTCGCCACGCGCCTCGCGCTCGTGACTCGCGCGGGTATGCAACCCGCCGTACACGCGATCGGCGACCGCGCGAACCGCGTGGTGCTCGACGCTTTCGAACGTCTCTCGATCGCGGTGCCGGGTTTCCGCGACCTGCGTCCGCGGATCGAGCACGCGCAAGTCGTCGCGCCCAAGGATTGGCCGCGTTTTCCGGCACTCGGCGTCGTCCCGTCGATGCAGCCGACCCACGCGACGAGCGACATGGCTTGGGTCGACGAGCGCCTCGGGCCCGAGCGCACGCGGGGTGCGTACGCGTGGCGCGCGCTGGCTCCCGAACTGGGTCGCTTGGCGTTCGGCAGCGATTTCCCGGTCGAGAAGCCCGAACCGCTCGAAGGCCTCTTCGCGGCGCGCACGCGCACGAAGGCGGGTGGGAAGCCCGAGGACGTGCTGCTGCCCGAGCAACGACTCGATGGTGCCGCGGCGCTGGCTGGATTCACGAGCGGGGCCGCATGGGCCGCGCGGCAAGACGATCGTCGCGGGCGACTGCTGCCCGGCTACGCCTGCGATCTCACGGTGCTGGGTGTCGATCCGACGACGTGCGATCCGCAGGACTTGCTCCAGGATCACGTGCGCATGACGGTGATCAACGGCCGCGTCGTGTGGCGTGCCGGCGCGAAGACGCCCGACACGCGCGGTGGTTGATCGACGCGCGGACCGGGCGGAGAGCCCGCGAACGAATCGATCGTACGGGGCTCAGCATCGAGTGACGCCCCTCTGCGGCGCGAACGCGTGCGACATCCGCACCGGGCTCGGAGGGCCATACTTATCCGATCCCCGCGCCACGCGATCACTGGGTCGGGGGCGCCAGCGCGCGCTCACGTCCTGTGAGGGAATCATGCGCCTTCAGAGCTCGTGACGAGACTCGAGTACGAAACCCACGGGGAGGGCCCGTCGAACGCCGGCGCAACGGGTGTTGGACCGAACCGCGGCAAACCGGTGTGTCGGCCAGGGCACTCCTGCTCCAAGACCCCGCGAACGCCGCACGTCGCGATCTCCATTCGCGGCGGACCTTCGATGGGATCGCCGACTTGGCGGAGACCGCTCCGGATCCGGCTGCGAGCGGATCCTCGCGCGTGGAACCTCGATCCAATGGCCAGCCGGATGTTCACGTCGCCTCCCGGTCGATCGCTGGCGGAAAAATGCCGGGAAACGGACCGAACGGACAGCCGTCGGCGCCTCGAGACCCTGCGTGCTCGTTTCGCCCGCGTGCCGAGCCGCGCCTCGAACCCTGGCCGCTTCCAGCAGCCGGCTCCTCGTGCGTCGACAAGCGCCCTCCGCGGAGCCAGCCCGTCTTGAGCAGCCACGAGCCCGCCGACGCGATCGGCCGCGCAGCCCGCGCGACGCGGTCGCTCCAACCCTCGAACCACACGCCCGACGAGAACGCGTCGATGCCGAGGATGCGCGCGCCGTGCTTGCGCGCGTTCTGCAGCACGTAGACGAGCGCGTTGCGCACTTCGCGCGGTGTGCGCAGGACCCGCGCGTGATAGCGATCCGCAAGGACCCTGCCGCGACGATCCCATTCGCGGTTGAGCGCCTTCGCGACCCGCACGAGCAGGCCTTGCATGCCGCGA
>Ga0105049_10000430_pt1 | contig 45821 bp, 35 predicted proteins | sample MAT06_FD_78087 | JGI IMG/M metagenome (GOLD analysis project Ga0105049, IMG submission 78087) | Freshwater microbial communities from Lake Fryxell liftoff mats and glacier meltwater in Antarctica - MAT-06 | ecosystem: Environmental > Aquatic > Freshwater > Ice > Liftoff microbial mat | place...
CTTGTCGACGATGATGCCGTCGCACGGCGTCGGGGTGTCATCGCACTTCCCATCCTCGTCGCACTCGAGGCCCGATTCGTCGGGCATCGCGCAACCGATCAGCGACGCTGTGGCGGCGAGGAGGAAGAGCTTGGAAGCGGATGGCAGCATGCACACAGCAGTGAGCAACCTCCAGGCCATCGCTATCTAGGCCGAAACTATGGGGTGCCCCCCCGGCCAGGAAGCTGGATCCGCCAGGTTCGCTGACCGATCCGGCGGCGCCGGTAGCCGGCAACTGGAGCGCGAACCGCTGTTCGTTCGAGACGTCGCGGGCGTTCTCGACTTCCAGATCGCGGGCTTGTAACGCTAGGCTGCGTCGTCGTGCCAGTCCGGTTTCTCGCGATCGTCGCGCTCGTCGGGTGCGGTTCCTCGCATCGCCCGGATCCGGATCCGCACCCCGACGCCACCGCGGGCTGGATGATCCATCAGGCACCGAACCCCCACCCGAACGCGGCGTACCGCTGGGTGCACGTGATGCAGGAAGCGAGTGGTCGCTCGGTCGATCGGTTCGGTGCGCGGCCGACGATCATCTCGCGCGAGATGTACCTCGGCGTGACCGCGATGTACGACGCGTGGGCTGCGTACGACGACCAGGCGGTCGGTACGCGCCTCGGCGGCACGCTGCGCCGACCGCTCGCCGAGCGCACGATCGCGAACAAGGAGACCGCGATCGCGTTCGCGATGTATCGCGCGCTGGTCGCGGTCTATCCGGAAGACACTGCGTGGCTCTCGGATCAACTGCGCGCCGCGAAGCTCGATCCCGCCGACACCTCGCAGGATCCGGCGACGCCGCAGGGGATCGGCAACACGGTCGCGGCGGCGTTGATCGCGTATCGCCACCACGACGGGGCGAATCAGTACGGCGACGAGCCGGGCTCGAACGGCCAGCCGTACGCCGATTACACCGACTACACGCCGGTCAATCCGCCGGGCAACATCGGCGAGAAGCTCGCGCTCGTCGATCCGGATCGCTGGCAGCAGGTACCGTTCGTGATCGACGGCCAGACCAGTCACCCGAGCTACCTGACACCGCAGTGGCACAAGGTGAAGCCGTTCGCGCTCGAGCGCGCCGACCAGTTTCGTCCAGGTCCTCCCCCGAAGGTCGGCTCGCCGGAGATGAAGGCCGACGTCGACGAGTTGATCCAGGCGAACGCGACGCTCGATCTCCGGAGCAAGGCGACCGTCGAGTTCATGCGTGACGGTCCGCGCTCGACCGGCCAATCGGGACACTGGCTGCGGTTCGCCGCAGATGTCTCGCGCCGCGATCACCACACGCTCGACCAGGACGTGAAGCTGTTCTTCGCGGTCGGCAGCGTGGTGTTCGACGCGTTCATCTCGTGCTGGGAGACCAAGCGCACTTACGACGGCGCACGGCCGTGGTCGCTGGTCCGGACGTACTACGCGGGCCAGCAGATCCCCGGCTACCTCGGCTCGTGCAAGGGCACCGGCACGATCCCCGCCGAGCTCTGGCAGCCGTACTCGCCCCCGAACTTTCCGACGCCACCGTTCCCTGGCTACTCCTCGGGTCACGCGACCGCGAGTGGCGCCGGTGCGCGCATCCTCGAGCTGTTCACCGGCAGCGATCGTTACGAGTCGGTCGCGATCCGGACCGCCGGCGAGCTCACCGAGACCGCCTGTACCGTCGGCCAGATGCAGGCGCGCGACGGCTCACCGGCCGAGCTCCCGAATGAACGAGAGATCCGACTCCCGCTCGCGACGTTCACCGCAGCTGCGGAGCTCGCGGCGCGCTCGCGCATGCTCGGCGGTTATCACATCACCACCGACAACCAGGTCGGGCTTCGCGTCGGTCGACGGATCGCCGATCACAGCTGGCCCAAGTACCAGGCGTACTGGAACGGCACGGCGACCACGCGTGAGTGAGGCGTTGCTCGAAGCGATCTGGGCGGCGCCCGACGACGACGCGCCACGCCTGGTCTACGCCGACGCACTCCTCGAGCGGGGTGATCCGCGCGGCGAGCTGATCGTCCGGCAGTGTCAGGGTGATGCGGCGAGCGATCTGGTCGAGCAATACGGCGACCTCTGGCTCGGCGAGCTCGGCACGATCATCGCCGCGAGCACGTACGAGCGCGGGTTCCTCGCGACCGCGCGCATCCGCGAGCCCCGCCCCGATCTCGCGATCACATCGCTGATCGGCCACCCCGCGTGGCGGACGCTGCGCGAGCTGCGTGGCTCGATGGGCATCGCCGTACACCCGTCGATGACCGCGTTGCGCGTGCTTCACGTCGACGGCGAGCGCGCGCACTGGCGCGAGCTGCTCACCGGCACGCCGCGCCCGATCACCGAGCTCTACTACCGGCCGATGATCGAGGAGGAGTGGGATGCCGACGGTGACGTCTCCGCGACGCCCTACTCCGGCGGGATCTTCATCCGCAGCTACGCTCCCGACGAATTCGCGGCGCTCGCCGAGTGCACCGCCCTCCCCTCACTGCGCCGCCTCGTGCTCTCCGACGCGCCCTCGAACTGGCTGCAGATCGTGATCGGCAGCAAGCTCCTCGATCGCGTTCCGATCGTCGAGTCGCGCGATGGTCCAGTCCGCCTGAAGATCGCGGGTGGCCTCGCGGTGGTCGACGCATCCCAGACCGCGACGACCGAGGCCGTGCTCCAGCTCGTGCACGTGCTGCCGGCTCACCTCGCGATCGAGCTCAACACCGGACCGCGCTTCACAGGTCGAGCCCAGGTCGAGGGGTTGGTCGGTCGCCGGCTACGCCGTTGAAAGCGGACGCAGCATGGTCGTCCATTGCCGATGCCGCTGTGCTCGACGCGCCGCCGAGCTGGATCGAGGGAGCGATTGCTCAGTTCGCGGCCGCGGGCGGCTTCAGCACCCACGGCGTCGCCGAGCAGCTCTCCGCGTACGGGCTCTCGGACGTCGTCGGGTCACACGTGACGCCCGTCGGGATCGGAACGTGGACGACGATGTTGTCGGCGTACTTCTCCGCGCACGTCGCGCGCACATCGGCGGCGCCGTACAGCAGATCCGCGGCGGCGAGATCACACGCCACGATCGTCTGGCCATTCTCGCCGATGTCGACGTAGCGGCAGTTCGGCGGCAGCGCGCTCTCGGCCTCGCTGCCCGGGACGAAGTTCGTCCAGCCGCCGAGCTGGAAGCCGCGCACTTCCCACGGCGACACCTGCTCGAAGAGGGGCGCACCGGTGACGCTGCAGCCGCACTCGGCGAGGCGAGTCATGCTCGTGCAGATCGTGGTGTCGCTCTTGCGGAACTCGGTCTCGTTGATCTCGGCGTTCCACAGGCAGCCGCGGAAGAAGTCGTCGTGGCGCAGATCGCGCGGGTTCTCGTCATCGCCCGGCGTCGGCAGGACCGCGCAGTCCTCGACCAGGACCTGCGCGGCATCGGTCGAGTTGACCTCGAACGTCATGCGGAAGCTCGCCTCGTCGATGTCGACGCCCATCACCTTCGGGCAACCGTTCTGGGATTCGCACGCGGCGACCGGGCCAGGCTGATCGCTGTTCCAGCTCGTGAAGATGCACTGACCGACGATCGCGGTGTCATCGGCTTCGAGCGCGGCGATCTGCGAAGCGGTGAGCTCGACGCCACCTGGGGTGGTGCCGTACGAGCTGTCCTTGCCGAGGTTGCGACCGAGCAGCGCTGGAGCTGGCGCTGGGTTCGAACCATCGGCGGGGAGCTGCGCGATCGCGAAGTACTCGCAGTACTCCTGGCCGCGATCATCCTCGGTGACGCCTTGGACATCCGCGCACGACCAGCGCAGGAAGCCTTCGTTGAAGGCGGTCCGGTTCTGGTTGTACGCATCGCTCCGGCGCTTCGAGCACGAGACCTCCGCGGGGTCATCGGGCAGGTCGCACTTGCCGGTCGTGGCGCAGTCCTCGATCGGCGCGGGCGATTTCGAGGCGCAGCCGGCGATCATCAGGATCGCGGCGAAGCCGCGCAGCTGCGAGCGTCCGGACCAAACGAGAGACGGCATGCGAGGCCATCCTGCACGAAGGGATCCAGCTGGCCGCATGCCGGACACGGAGTTAGATCCAGGAGTTGAATGTGTCGGTCCCGGACACCGCGCCGTCCGGTGGCTGGTTGCGTGTCCGGTACGCCGGACGCCAGCGGCAGTGGCGGATCCAGTGTCCGGGGGCAAATGGATTGTCCGGCCTGGCGCGGCCAGAAACCGGACGAAGCCCGCGGGATCACAGGCGAGGTGACCCATGCAACCCACGCGCTGCACGAGGGCACGGTTGGTGCTGTGAACCGGACGCATGAAGCCATTCACCCTTGCCCTGACGGTCCCCGTCGGGTTGGCGCTGTTCGCGTCTGCGTGTGCGAGCGACGCCGAACCGGACGATGGGGATGGGTTATGTGAAGTCGGCCACTGCGACCAGCTCCCGTTTGCGGATCAGCTCAAGGGCCGCGAGGACCCCGCTGCCAGGTGGCTGCGGTCGCTCCACGACGCGAAGGTGATCGATGACAAGGGCGTCTATCACGGCAGCAAGGCGACCAAGATCGCCCCCGCCGATGACCCGCAGTTCTACGGCAAGTTGCTCGACGGTCTGGCGACAGTCCAGGGCTGTCGCAAGGAGTCGATGATCGCCTATGCGCTCGCCGACGACCTGATCACCGGCAACCCCGATCAGATCTATCCCCGCCTGATCTCGACGGTGTGCTCGGACACCGACCAGGTCACCAACGCCTTCGTCGCCACCCTCGGCCAGCCGAACGCCGACATCGACGTCGCGGAGTTCGAGTTCTTCGCGTGGGACCCGACCGCCCAGAAGTACTCGTTTTACGCGACGAAAGATCTCGGTGACGGCAACCTCCAGCTCGAGGTGGACCCTGCGCGCTGCTCGAAGTGCCACACCACCCCGCTCTCCACTGACCCGATCGGCATGCCACGGCTGCCGATCATGAACGAGCTGACCAAGCCGTGGACGCACTGGGCCGCCGGCGAAGGCGGCGTCTCCGAGAGCTTTCTCATCCCGCAGAGCCTCGAGGGCATGCCGACCTGGGAGAAGTACAAGCCCCGGATCGGCGCAGCCTCGCGCCTCGAGAAGGCGATCCGCGACGCCAACGCGCTCAAGATCGCGCCCACCCGCAGCAAGCAGCTGTTCCGCCCCGCCAAGCTCGAGGAGGCGATGGGCCTGATTCGCCCGATGTTCTGCGACGAGCAGGTCAACTACGCGAGCGAGCTCGCGACCGGCGAGATCACGATCGACGCGTTCGTCTCTGGCGGCACCAAGGGTGCGTTCCGGGCGATCCAGTCGACCTGGCCATATACCTGGTTTAACAACGATAACGTCTCGCTCCCGGCCACCGGCGCTGCGGACCAGCGCGTGTTCATGGTGCCCGTCCGCGGCGTCGCCGACGTCACCTACGAGGCCCAGCTCTACGTCGCCCTGTCGCCGCAGCACCTCCTCGCGTTGCGCTCGCTCGACTACAAGAAGCCGGCGTTCTCCGACTTCCGCTGCAACCTGTGGACGTCCGCGCTGACGGCGTTCGCGACCAAGCCCCCGACGCTGACCGGCCGCAACCGCGATGCCGTGAAGGTGCTGTTCGAGGAGATCATGAAGCTCGGCGGGATGTCGACCCGCAACCTCGCGGCCGGCAAGTTCGTCGCGCTCGATGACGCGACCGTCGCAAAGGTCACCGCGCTGAAAGACGCGATCGCCGCAGGGACCGTTCCCACGGCCTGCACGGGCGGATTCTGCGAGGTCGACGCGACCGGCTTCGGCGGCCTGCTCGAGACCTACGTCACCGCGATCACCCGTGACTCGGCTCTCGCCGAGCGCGATCGCCGCGTCTGCAAGGTCCACGAGGAGGTCGAGTCCGCCGGCAACCACAAGCAGCACCAGAGCAGCGGTCCGTTCCTCTCGAACGACCCCAGCTTCGTCCGGCTCGACGGCACCAATCCGCCCGGCATCTCGACGATCCCAAGCAACTGCCCTGACTGATTTCAAGTGGTTGCGCGACGTAACCATGGCAACTGAAAACCGTCCTCAAGGCCCGCAGTTGCGGGCCTTCGTGTTTCCGGAAGCTGGTAGCCGGCCAATCGATCAGCCGACGCCGAGAGTGGTGGCTGATCGCCGAGCCGGTGAGCGGTGTTCCGGCACTGCACACGATTGAAAGCACTAGGGATCGGTGATCTCCGTGGGCACGGTCCGCAGCGGCACGAGCCGTGAACAAAGGGAAAGCACAGGAGATTGACCATGCGTACCGCCATCCTTTGTTCCCTCCTCTTTACCGCTTGTAGCGGCTCCGCCGGTACCCGCCTCGACTGCGACGACACCGGCAAGTGCGACACGCCGGGTGGCACCGTCGCCGAGCAGTGCACCAACAGCCGCGTCAACGCGATGGACGAGCGCCGTCCCCACTTCACCGCCGACGGCGTTCGCTGGTCGTGCAAGGACGTCAACGGCGTCACGCCGAACAGCAACACCTCCGACGACCGCGGCCAGGAGTACTGCGAGTACTTCACGATGATGCACACCAACGGCATCCCGGCCGTGATCATGGATGGCACCGGCAGCCCGACGTTCTGCGACGAGTCGACGCCGTGCGCGAGTGGTACGTGCAACACCGAGATCTTCTCCTGCGTGTCGGCGACCACCGTCGACACCTCCGAGCCCGCCGACGTGCTCGGCAAGAACACCAACGCCGAAACCATCACCCCGCTTGACCCCGTGTTGTCGAAGGGCCAGGTCGAGTGGCTATCGCAGAACCCGGCCTCCAAGGTCGGTGAGTGCGTGTTCACCTCGTGGCACAAGGACATCGATCGCCCGATCGAGAGCACCGAGAAGATCGGCGGCTACGGTCTGAACGCGAAGACGCCCGGCGCCGCGAACGACCTGTTCAAGATGGAGGTCCAGTTCAACTCGAACGGCGCTGCCAAGCAACTCGTCGAGGATTGCCTCTCCCCCGGCAAGCAGTCGATCGACGATGGCTTCATGCGCGGGTGCATGATGTGCGGCGACAAGAGCTGCGTGCCCTGGCGCAAGTCGGACCCGTCGGTCTGCACGATGGCGATGCGGATCGCCGAGTGCGGTTGCTCGGTCACCGTCGGTGGCAACAAGCTCGACATCAAGAAGGCCGCGGACCTCGAGACCCTTCGCGACCTGTTCGTTCCCGAAGCGCGCCGCGGCTTCACGCTCGGCACCTGGGATGGGATGAACGTCCTGCCGACCGGCTGCCGCTACGTTCGCACCGGCGACCCGACGCGCCTCGAGGGCAATGGCTGGGCGGTCGAGGATCCGAACGCGGACCAGACCATCGTCGCCTGCGCCCTCAACGGCAGCCACATCACGGCCGCGACCGCAAAGGACCCCAAGGAGGCGTGCCGCCTGACCTACGGTGACGAGGTGGTCGTTCACGTCCGTGCCCCCGCCGCCGAGGCCGCTTCGATCTCCTGCACCTCGCAGGAGGAGAGCTGCAAGGGCTCTCCCTGGAACTTCGAGAATCTCTAGCAACCATCTAACCATCTAACTATCTAGCTTCGCTTCTGTTTCTTCCTCCTGTGGCCGCCCGAGAATTCTCTCGGGCGGTTTTTGTTTTCGGCGCCTTCGAGGCGATAGCAACCACTCCAGCCCGGCTGATCGAGTGTCCGGCGGATGATCGATCAGTCACCCTGCTGTTGTGCATCTACTGGAAACTGCAGTGAGAACACTGGTTGTGCACGAGCGCGCACAACCGGCACGTCACGTGCTCACTGGTGTGAGCAGTCATGATGAAGACCAGCCTCACCGCTCTGTTGTTCGCGACCCTCGCTACCGCGTGCAGCTCGGAGCCGACCGAGTCGCGCGACCCGTGCATCGACGGCAAGTGCGACACGCCGAGGGGCACGGTCGAGGAGATGTGCACCAACGCGCGCGTCCCGGCGATGGACAATGCACGGCCGCACTTCACCGAGGGTGGCGTGCGCTGGTCGTGCCGCGACGTCAACGGCGTCACCACCAACAACAACACGTCGGACGATCGCGGCCAGGAGTACTGCGAGTACTTCACCATGCTGCACACCGACGGCATCCCCGAGGTGATCACCGACGCGCAGGGTCCAGTGTTCTGCGACGACGCGACGCCGTGCGAGACCGGCACCTGCAACCAAGAGATCTTCTCGTGCGTCACCGGAACCACGGTCAACACCTCCAAGAAGGCCGCGGTGCTCGGCAAGAACATCGACAATCGAGATGCCGTCACCGGCCTCGATCCACAACTGTCGGCGGGTCAGCTCGAGTGGTTGTCGCAGAACCCGACCGAGAAGGTCGGCGAGTGCGTGTTCACCTCGTGGCACAAGGACATCACGCGCAAGCCGACCGGCACCGCGACCGTCGGCGGCCACACGCTGAACGCGAAGACTCCCGGCGCGGACAATCTGCTGTTCCGCATGATGGTCCAGTTCAACTCGAACGGCGCTGCGCAGGCGCTCGTCGAGGACTGCCTGCAACCCGGCAAGAAGACGATCAAGGACGGTTTCATGCGCGGCTGCACCAGCTGTGGTGAGGTCGATGGTGGCCAGGGCTGCGTGCCCTGGCGCAAGTCGGACCCGTCGGTGTGCACGATGGCGATGCGGGTGGCCGAATGTGGCTGCGAGCTCAGCGTCAAGACGGCGGCGGGCGGCTCGAAGAAGCTGAACCTCGCGAAGTCGGCGGACCTCGCGATCGCGAAGGAGCTGTTCGTTCCGACCGGTCGTCGCGGCTTCGCCCTCGGCGCCTGGGACGGTGTCGATCTGCTGCCGACCGGCTGCCGCTACATCGAGACCGGTGACCCGAAGACGATCACGATCAACGGCGTGTCGATCCCTGACGCCAACGCGGGTCGCGCGATCGTCGCTTGCGACCTCAGGGCGAGCCACATCACCTCGGCGACCGCGAAGGACCCCAAGGAAGCCTGCCGCACCACCTACGGTGACGAGGTGGTCGTCCACGTGCGCGCCCCTGGCCCGGAGATCGCCGAGGTCAAGTGCGACACCACCAAGCCCCAGTGCGCCGGCGCCGTGTGGGACTTCGAAAACCTTTAAGAAACTTGGCTTGATGTAACGCCCGGGTGTCCTCACGGATCCCCGGGCGTTGGTGTTTCGCGACCAGCCATCCGCAGGCTCGTCCGGATGACAAGAAGGTTCCAAGAAACCCTGGCGCTCGTGCGTTGACCACTCGCACGTGGATCGCGATCTGCCAGCGGTTTGTTGTGGCAATTCACGGCGTAGCTCTGGGAGATGACTGGGAGATGATGTGGAGATTTCGCGAACCGTTTGTGGAGGTTCGGCATCGTATGCTGGTGCGGGAATGCAACCGTTCGCCTGGTGGTACCAGGTAGTCGTCGATGGGTGATGCGCGCTATGTCGGGAGGGTCGTCGCGAACCTGTTGCTCGCGACGGGCTCGGTGCGCGATGACGAGGTTGCCCGTGCGAACGCGCAGCTCGCGGCCCTCGGGTTGCCTCCGCTCGGCCAGGCCGACTCGGTGGCCGACACTCCCGAGTCGTTAGCGCAGCTGATCCCGGTGGAGCTCCGCACGCCGGTGCTGGAGATCATGTACGTGCTGGCAGGCGACGAGCCGATCCGCCGCCGGATCGCCGATGCCTACGCGGGGCTGTGGCACGATCAGGCAGAGGGTCCGGCAGCACGTCGCGAGGGCGGCCCGGTCGTCAAGTGGTTGGTGGGGGAGCTCCCGCGTCATCAAGTGGACTCGTCCGTGGAGGAGATCATGGCAATCAGCGGTCCGTATCGGGGCAACGAAGTGGCTGTGGCTCCACAACATGCGCCGGTCGAGCGTTCGCCGCTGCGCGTCCGCGTCGAGCGGATCAAGGCCGAGTGCGAGCATGTGATCGCAGCCGTCGAGCAGGTGATCGTCGGCAAGCGCGACGTCATCCAGCGCGTGCTGACCGCGATGGCGGCGAAGGGCCACGTGCTCCTCGTCGATGCGCCTGGGCTCGGCAAGACGCAGCTCTGCAAGTCGCTCGCAGCGGCGATCGCGACCAAGTTCGGGCGCATCCAGTTCACGCCAGACTTGCTGCCGCTCGATGTCACGGGCGCGAACGTGTACGACCCGCGCGATCAGCAGTTCCACTTCCGGCCCGGACCGATCTTCACGCACATGCTGCTCGCTGACGAGATCAACCGCGCGACGCCAAAGACGCAGTCGGCGCTGCTCGAGGTGATGGAGGAGCGCTGCTGCACCGTCGACGGCGTGACGCACAAGCTCGAGGAGCCGTTCCAGGTCCTCGCGACGATGAACCCGATCGAGCACCAGGGCACGTATCCGCTGCCTGCGGCGCAGATCGATCGCTTCATGGTGATGCTCGAGATGGGCTACCCCGCGCCGGAGGATGAGGTCCGCGTGCTCGACCTCCACCTCGCCGCGGTCTCGCCGCTCGAATCGGTGCGTCCGGTGATCTCGCGCGAGTCGTTCATCGAGTGGCGCGAGACGGTGCCGATGATCCACGTCACTCCAGAGCTCAAGCGCGTCGCCGTCGAGTACGTCAACGGTCTGCGCCGCACTGCCGACGAGGCTTCTTCGATCAGCCCGCGCGCGACGATCGCGTGGGTGCGTTGCTCGCAGGCGCGCGCGATGCTGTCGGGTCGCGAGTACGTGACGATGGAAGATCTCCTGGACGTCGCGCCCGACGTGCTGCGCCACCGGATGTGGACAGATGCCGCGACGGTGCGCGAGCGCCTTCGCGCCGTCGTCATGCATGCCTCGCAGAGGGGCGGCTGATCATGGCGGGCTGGCGCATCGGTTCGGTGTTCATGCCGTCGCTGCTCGCGGTGCTGATCGCCCTGCGTGCGACCACCGGGCAGGTCCACATGGCAGGTCAGATCCTCGGCCTGCTGTGGGTGATCATGGCGTTCGCCCTGTGGATGCGATACCGGCAGGCGAATCGTGCCGGCAAGCTCGGCCTGGCCACGGAAGGTTGGCAGCAGCTCGACATCCTGAGCTCGACGGGACGTGCGACCGCGTGGACCGCGGTGCTGTGCCTCGGAGCCTCGCAGCTCACCGGCTGGGCGAGCTTGTCGGTGCTCGGCGTGCTCGGCCTCGGCATCGTCTGCATCGCGTGTACATGGACGGCGATCGCGGCGGGCGGCGACGTGCCGTGGCGCAAGGCGACGATCACGCGGACGATCCTTCCCGACGTCGCGATCGAGGGCGAACCGCTGCGCGAGCAGCTTCGTCTCGAGGGGGTCAAGATCGCGGGCGCGATGCGGATGTTCGCGACCGGTCGCGCGATGCGGCATGGCGTGCAGTCGCGCTACTCGATCGGTGCCGACAACAGCGATGCCGCGATCGAGCTCGAGAGTGAGCTCGGCCCCGCGCAGCGCGGCGAGCATCACGCAACGCCGTTGACGCTGTGGCTCGGAGATGTTCTCGGTCTCACCCGCACCGCGCCGATCGAGCGTGGCGAGGCGACGTTCATCGTCACGCCGCGCCTGGCGAAGGTCGACAACGTGCGCGAGCTCCTCGGCGATGGTCGCGATGCGATGGAGTCGCGGTTCACGAACCGGATGCCCACCGAGGGCACGTTCAAGATCCGCGAGTACGCACCGGGCGACGACACCCGCCGCATCCACTGGGTGCGCTCGCTCGCCGCCGACAAGCTGATCGTGCGCACGCCCGACGAGATTCCGCCGGCGGATCCGTCGGTGCGCATCGTGCTCGATAATCACTTCGCAAACACCGATCACCTGACGTGCGCGGCTCCCGAGGAGCTGCTCGACGTCATGGTTCGCGTCTGGCTTGGCGTCGGCAAGGCACTCGCCGATACCGGCACGCGCGTCACGCTGGTGACCGCCGTCGCGAAGGGCGGCGCGGTCATGCGTGCCGAACGGCCGATGCAACCGCGCGGCAACGCGGAAGCAGCGAAGTTCGGTGCGCGCGTCGCGTGGCAGCCGACGGTGCGTCTCGACAAGCTGCTCGATCGCACGCAGACGCGACAGATCGTCGTCTCGTGCCGACCGCGGCAGGACGGCAACAAGACGGAAGCCGACTCGGTGACCTGGGTCGTCGTTCCACACAACGACTGGACGACGCGCGAGCCATGGCCGACGCGGACCTCGCCGTTGCTGCTGCCGTTCGCGGCGGGCTCGGCGGAGAATCGGCATGGTCGCCGGCGCGCCGAGCAAGCGCGCCTCGTGCGCACCTGGCAGGACCGCCTGCTGTTTAGCCAGCTGTGTGCCGTCGACTGGAAGGCATTCTCCGGCGCGTATGTCGCGCGTCGTAACGACACGGGTAGCGTGATGCTGCAGGTGATCCCATGAGCCGCGCACGGACCGCGCTTCCGCTGGTCATCACCTACTGGGTGGTGTTGTTGTTTGGGCTGGTGCTGTACACGGCCGCACGACGCGACGCGATGGACATCGTCTCGGTGCTGTGGGCTGGCTCGATCTTCGGCACGCTCGTCGGTCATCTGCTCGGCCTCACCAACGTGCGGCTGTGGTTCACGGCGATCGTCGTCGGTGGGCTGGTGCTGCTCGGCCTCGCCGGACCCTCGAGCCACGAGGGCACGGTGTTCTGGATGTCGTTCGCACCCGCGACGATGTTCGCGGCGCTGTCGGTCGGCGATCGGTTCTCGCTCGCGGCGTTCTGGTTCCCCGCGATGATCTGGATGCTGACGATCCTCGACGGGACGCACGGCAAGCAGACGCCGGACGGTACCGCCGCGGTCACGCTCGGCGCACTCGCGCTCGCGTTCGTCGTGTTCCTGCGTGTTCGCGAATCGCGTCGCGTCGCGCTGTGGAAGACGGTCTCGGCCCGCTCGCTCGCGACGCCGGCCACCGCGACGGTGTTCAAGGAGCCGCCGGGCAAGGAGCTCTCGCGCGCGACCTGGACGCTCGCCGTGAGCGTGATGGTGTTCGGGTTCACCGCGTGGCTCGCGCCGCAGCTGTGGGAGGTCGAGACGTTTGGTGGTGATCCGCTGACCACGGCATCGAACGCCGGCCCCGACGGTGCCGGTGGGCCGCCGTGCTGCGAGGACCTGCTCGCGACCGAGCGCTCGCGCGTCAAGGAGTACTTCGACTTCGGCCGCGGCCGCGACGCGCTGTCCGGCAAGAGCGAGGATCCGGTGTGCCGCAAGTGCACCGCCGACGAGCCCGAGCCGGGTGGCGATGGCGGCGGGCGCCTCGATCACTGCACGGCTGCCGACTTCGAGCTCGGCTACTGCGTGGAGTGCGCGCCCGCCGAGATCGATGCTGGGCTGTGCGTGCTGTGCACCGATGATCAGATCGAGCGCGGCCTTTGCGTCTACGGACGCTGGGCCGGCTACGGCGGCGGCCGCGGTGGCGCGGGTGGTGGCGGCGCGGGTGGTGGTGGCGCGGGTGGCGGTGGCGCGGGTGGTGGCGCAGGTGGTGGCGGCGCAGGTGCTGGCGCTGGTGGTGTGATCGCGGGCGATCCTCCGTCGACGCCGTCGTACACGTTGTTAACGCCGCCAACGCCGACGTACACGCCGCCGGTCACGCCGCCAACGCCGACGTACACGCCGCCTCCCCAGGTCGAGCCGCCGACGCCGAGGCCGGACGTGCCGACGTATACGCCGCCCGTGATCGAGCCGCCGCCCGTGATCGAGCCGCCGGAGGTCCCGGCGACACCGCCGACGCCGTCGCCGTCGACCGATCTACCCACGCCGACGCCGTCGGTCGGCACGGCCCCGCCGACGACGAAGCCGGCACCCGCGGCGAATCGCAACCAGCAACCGGCCTCGAAGAACTCGACCTCCGAGCTGATGCGGTGGCTGTCGGCGTTCGTCGCCGCGGTGCTCGCGCTCCAGTTGCTGCGTCTGATCTTCCGTCCGATCCGTCGGGCGGTCGCGCTGCGCCACCTGCGCAAGCCGTTCTGGGCGGAGACCGTCGATCAGCGCGTCTCGAACTGGTGGCAGCTCGTGCTGGTCGGGCTCCGCGATGCGGGGTACCGCACGACGTCGGACGAGCAGCCGCGTGAGTTCGCGCGTCGCACGGGCGTCGACGGTGTCGAGAAGTGCGCCGCGATCCTCGATCGGACGAGGCACGGCATCCGCGTCGATCAGGCGGATCTCGACGACATGAGCACGTCGGCCGAAGCCGCCTATCGCTCGGCGCGAGAGCACACGAGCACGCTGGCGCGTGCGGCAGCGCAGATCCGGTGGCCGCTCGCGTAGCGAGCAATCCCGCGAGTTGTACTTTAGTATGACTCGAGTAGGCTACGGGTATGAGCGTCACGAAGGAACGGATCACGGTGACCGTCGACGGCGCCGTGGTCGAGGTGGCGAACGCGGCGGTCGCCGCGGGCCGGGCGGCGTCGGTCAGTGCCTGGGTCAATCAGGCGTTGCTCGACCTCGCAACCAAGGAGCGTCGCCTGCTCGCCCTCGACGAGGCGATTGCCGGCTACGAACAGGCGCACGGAGTGATCACCGAGGAAGCACTCGAGGCCCGTCGCCGCGCCGATCGAAGGGCGGCCAGGCCGGCCAGGCCGATACCAGCGAAGCAACGAACGAAACGACGATGAGGATCCTGCTCGATGCCGGTGCCTTGATCGCGCTCGAACGCAAGGACCAGGCGATGTGGGAACGGTTGAAGGTCGCGCGCGTCGCTGGAGAGGTCCCGCTCACCCATGCGGGCATCGTCGGACAGGTCTGGCGTGGACGCGGTCCACGTCAGGCGCTGCTGGCGAGGGCGCTCGCGGGCATCGAGATCCGGGACCTCGACGAGGCGATGGGGCGCGCGAGCGGCGAGCTTCTCGCACGCGTTCGACTCGACGATGTCATCGACGCATCACTCGTGCTGCTCGCCAACGACGGCGACATCATCCTGACCTCGGATCCGGACGATCTCGAGCCACTCCTGAACGCGGCTGGACTCGACGTCGACATCCTCGTGGTCTGATCGAGCACGAGCTGCCTCGAGATCGCGCACGGTTCGTGCTCAGGCCGCGCGCGCTTGCTCTCGCTCCTGGTGCGGTCCACGACACGTCCGAGCTCGCACGAATCAGGTGACACCGCGAACTGTCTGGCTCTCGGCAGGTACACGATCAGGGCTGCGCGATCGCGTGGCGCTTGTTCGCCGCGAGCCCCGCATGCTTGCTCTCGCTCCCGTCGGGCCACCGGATCGTGATGTCGACGGTCGCCGCCTTCGCGATGCCCGCGGTGACCAGCGCGTCCGACTGGCTGAGATAGCCGCGCCCCCCCGTGACCTGACGGAGGATGGTCTTGCCGTTCGCCGCGATCTGGATCTGCGCACCGATCGCGCGCGGGTTCTTGCCCTTCGCCGATGACAGGCGGAGCTGCACGAAGTTGTTCTTCGACACCTGCTGGTTGATCAGCACGCGCGGCGGCTGACGGAACTGGTTCGAGACCAGGTCGAGGTCACCGTCGAGATCGAGATCGAGCGCGGCCGCGCTGCGCGTGTTGCCGGGGAACGCCTCGGGCGAGGTCTGCGGCGCGAGGAACAGGAAGCCCTCGTGGTTCAAGTACATCTGGTTCTTCTGGTTGCCGGCGTACGAGCCATTGATCCAGCCGTTGGTGACGTAGAGATCGTCGTCGCCGTCGTTCTCGTAGTCGAAGAACGACGCGTCCCAGCCCCACCCGCGATCGATCGGCTCCATGCGGAGGTTCTCCTCGGCGCGGAAGCCACCCTGCTTCGTCGACACGTAGAGCTTGTTGCCGGCGATGTACTGGAACGCCTTGGTCAGCTTGTCGTCGACGTTGATGGTCGATTCGTCGCGCGGAAAGATCACCTTGATGTTCTTCGAGAACATGTCGATGTTCGTCACGTAGATGTCCCACTTGCCATCGCCGTCGACATCGCCGAACTCGGCGTTCATGCCCGAGCCGCGATCGCCGGTCCCGGTAAGCTCGGTGATGTCGGAGAACGTGCCGTCGCCGTTGTTCTTGTAGAACACGTCGGCGCCGAAGTCGTTCGCGAGGAACAGATCGAGATCGCCGTCGAAGTCGATGTCGGCGGAGGCGAGTGCGAGACACCAGCCGACATCGTCGACCTTCGCCTGCTTCGCGACGTTGACGAACTTCGCGCCATCGTTGCGCCACAGCTGGTTCGGGCTGCCGTTGCGACCATCGAGCGAAGGCACGCTCCGCGCGGTGCCCGGGCTCATGTTCGAAGCGTGGGCGCCGTAGTAGCCGACGTAGATGTCGAGGTCGCCGTCGCGATCGAAGTCGAAGATGTGCGCGACGTGACCACCGCGATGCGTCTCGAAGCCGAGCTCCGCGTGGATGTCGGTGAACTTGCCCTTGTCATTGCGGAACACCGCCGACGGGTGCTCGCTCCGCAGCACGAGGAGATCGAGATCGCCGTCACCTTCGAGATCGAAGAACAGCGTGCCGTGCCCGTCCTTGATCTCGGGCAGCCCCCACGTGACGGTCGCGTCGACGAACGTGCCCGGCGCGGCCTTGCCCTTGTTGACGTAGAGCTTTCCGAGCTCCTCGCCGGTCAGGAAGAGGTCGGGATACTCGTCACCGTCGAGATCACCGACGGCGATCCCGCCACCCATGATCGTCTGCAGGTTGAAGCCACCCACCGGGGTCGTGGGCTCGATGTGACCCGGCAGGTTCTTGGTATCGGGATCCTTGTCCGGCTCGACGTGTCCCGGCTGTCCCTTGAGATCCTTGTCGGGTGCCACGTGTCCCGGCTGTCCCTTGAGGTCCTTGTCCGGTGCCACGTGTCCCGGCTGTCCCTTGAGGTCCTTGTCCGGTGCCACGTGTCCGGGCTGGTTCTTCAGATCCTTGTCCGGCCCGACATGCCCGGGCTGGTTCTTCAGATCCTTGTCCGGCCCGACATGCCCGGGCTGGTTCTTCAGATCCTTGTCCGGCCCGACATGGCCGGGCTGGTTCTTCAGATCCTTGTCCGGCCCGACATGGCCGGGCTGGTTCTTCAGATCCTTGTCCGGCTCGACGTGTCCCGGCTGACCCTTGAGGTCCGGCTCGACGTGCGCCTGCACCGAATCGAGGTCGGCGTTCCAGGTCGCGAACTTCGTCGGCAGCCCCGCCGTCTTCGAGGTGTCCTTGAACAGCGCCGCTGGCACCGACGCGATCACCGTCGCCTTCTGCTTCTTGCGCTCGTCGGTCCACGCCGCGAACTGCATCTCCGCCGGCGGCACCATCACGTACGAGCGATTGCGGATCTTGTTCGCGACCTCCGCATCGATCTGCTTCTTGCCGAGCTCCGACGCGATCGACTCGCCGCGGCGGATCCACAGCGTCACCATCATCGACACCACTTCGCTGACGTACTCCGCCGCGAATGGATCCATCGCGAAGGCGCGCTCCTTCCACACGTTCTGCATCGCGATCCAGTGGATCGCCGAGTCACGCACGCCGTTCATCTCGTGATCGAGCATCTTGATCGCGAAGCCCTTGAGTGGCTTGTCGCTCACCGGCCCCGGGTTGACCTCGAACTTGACGTCGATGTCGCCGTTCGGCTGCATGTGATGCGGGAACAGCTGCATCACGACGTTCTGCGCCCACTCCTCGTCGATGTACGACTTGCGCGCCATCTTCGTCTTCGCGAACGAACCGTCGGACAGATAGTTATCCGCCTGCATCGGCTCGAAGCCCGCGGCGAGGAAGTGCACGAACGACTGAGCGTCGCGCAGCATCACGGCGAGCCCAGCTTCGGTGAGCGGGATGCGCGTGACCTTGTTGAGGTCCTGCACCATGTTCTGCGTACCCTTGTTGAAGGTCAGCAGCGCGGAGACCTTGTTGTCGATCAGCTTCTTCGTGATCGGCTGCAGGTGCAGGGCGATCTGATCCGACGCGAGCGGCTGCCGCGCATGCGGCGTGTTCGACAGTCCGAGCTGCGTGATCAGCGTCTTGTACGCGGCCTGCACATGCGGCCCCTCGATGATCGTGCTCTTCGCTGTCTCGGCTGCCTTGCCCGATTCCTTGAGCATCATCAGCGACAGCGTGGTCGCCGCATCCGTCAGCGCACGCACACCTGCTGGATCAAGCGGCTTGAGCTTCGGCTCGCCGCCCGTCGAGTACATCTCGTCCTGGATCACCGCGAGCACCATCCGCGTGTGCTCCGCCGTCTTCTGGTAGTCCGTGAAGTTCTTGAGCCCGATGTCGTTCGCGAACGCCGGCAGGTTCTGCTGCACCGGCCCGGTGAGCTTGATGTCGGGCAGCTTCACCGCGCCCTTGACGTCGGCCTCGCTGATCGCCCCGCCCTTCGGATTCGCGCTCGCCTTCTCCCAGGTCGCGCGAACCAGGCCCTTCACTGCCGTGATCTTCGCGAGCGTGCCGAACTCGCTGTAGCTCTTCTCGGCGATGAACCAGTCGAGCTGGCGAAAGCTCGTCCAGCAGGTGACGTCCTTCTTGGTCTCGAGCTGCGCCAGCTCGTCGAGCACCGTGTCGGCCGAGGCGTGGAGCCCGGTGAGCGCATCGGTCACCGGCTGCTTGGTGTCGTCGCCCTTCTTCCCGCCACAGGCGAGGGGAGTTCCGACGAGCGTGATCAGGAGCAGCAGCCTCGGAGTTCGCACGGCGAAAGTGCAGCACGACCGGCCTCCCAACGCCAAACCCTGCACCCGAAATCCGAGGTCAGCCAGCCCGCGAGAGCCAGGTCCCCGAAACCAACAAGGCCCTCTCGAGTCGAGAGGGCGCTTCGAGACGAGCGCTTACTTTACTGGACCGCGCTGAACGCGAGCTTCACGGTGTTGATGGTGCCGACGTCCTGCGCGGCGTTGTCGACCACCTTCAGCGTGTACGTGCCGTTGACCGTGCCACCGACCTCGTTCGCCGACAGCGTGTAGGTCTCGGCGATGTTCTTGGCGGAGCCGCCCGTGTTCTGGCGGAGCACCTTCACGCGCTGACCATCGCGGAGCAGCTCGACCGTGAGGTCACCCACAAACGTATGCGTGATGTCGACGGTGACGGCGAGCGACTGCTTGCCCGTCAGGCCGGTGACCGCGACATCGAGGGACGCGCCGGTCGCGATGTTGTCGGGGATCGACGAGGTGCCCGTCGACGTGAAGACCTTCTCGGGACCGGTCGGGGCGTCGGCCTGGAACGCCTTCGCGATCAGCTCCTTCACCTTCGACGTCGTGACGCTCGGGTTCGACGCGCTGAACGTGCCGGTCGGCGCCCACAGGAAGTCGACGTGGTCATTCGAGCTGTCCGTACAGTAGCGACCGCCGACGATCTTACCGTCGCCATTGAGCTCGAGGATGTAGTGATAGTCGTCGGTGCGGATGTTGTTCTCGAAGCCGACCGGCGTTGCCTCGGCGCCGCTCTCCGTCAGGTACTGGACCGTCATGCGGACTTCGGTCAGCTTCTTCGCGTCCTTGTTGTAGGACCACTTGTTCGACGCCGCGGCGCCGACGCACTGGTTCGCCTTGGTGTTGCTGATCGTTGCCTGCTTGGTGATCTCGTAGCCCATCACCGCCTGGTTCCAGACCTCGAAGTTCGCGGTGCGGTCCTCGACCAGTGGGAGGTTGTTGATACCGAGGAAGTTCGTTATCACGACGTGCATCGCGCCGGGGTTGAGATCCGAGCACGGGTCGTTCGCGGAGATCGTCGGGTCGTGCTTGATCTCCTTCGCGTTGCAGCGACCGCCCAGCATGATGGCCGACGTGCGGTCGAACATGTTCTGCATCAGCGCCTTGATGTCGCCGACCGAGAACGTGACGCCGTTGGCCGTCACCGACTTCTGCGGCTCCGGGAGCATCAGCGAGGCCGGCGCCCACGCGTGGCAGGTGCCCCACCAGGTCGCCATGCCGTCGACGTTGCCGTCTTCGCCTTGGTCGTCGGTGACGCCGTCATTATCGTTGTCCTTGCCGTCGTGGATCTGACCGGCGCTCTGGAACGTCTCGCTCTGCCACTTGGTGGCCGGGCCGGCGCACTTCAGATAGGTGTCCCACTCGGCCTTCGCACCCTCGCCATACATCTTCGACGGGAACGTCTCGCAGCCGGGCGCGTTGTTGAACGCGGCGTCGTACTTCTCGATCGGGCTCTTCTCGGTCTTCCCCTGGAAGCGGGTGTTGTGCCCACCCTCGATGGTCGGCCAGTAGGTATCGGCCCACGCGACGGGCGCCTTGCCGACGGCCGCGGGGTGCGAGTCTTTCCATGCCGGCTTGGTGCGTGTGCCCTTCTTGGGCAGCTCGGCCAGGCGGTAGTTGAGCTGTTGCGACATCCGCGCGGGATCGTTGGCGCCCGAACCAAATGCGTCTTCCTTGCCGCCGCTCGACTCGTAGCAGTCGATGTCACCCGGGAGGCACTCCTCTCCTGCATCCTGCGACTCCGCGCAGGCGACGAGCTGAGAACCAACGAGCGCGAGACCGAGACCGGCGAGTAGGGATTTCATGGTGTTCAAGCTTTCGAAGAACTGGTTTAGTGATTGGCCGCCAAAGCACGCGCCAGGCCACTTCGCGCGGCCCGAGAGAGACGTGATTACTGACGTTTGCAACTGGGGTCTGGCTATCCCGTCTGGCTCGCGCGGGCGGCGTTGCCGGCGTCTCCGGTTGCCTGCGAGCTAACCACCGCACGTGAACGCGAGTCTGATCGCCGCATGTTAGCGTCGACGAAGATGCGCGCGATTCTGGTTGTCGCGATCGCCGCCTGCGGTGGCGGAACCCTCACTGGATCGCCGAGCACCTTGCGGCCCGCGTGCACGTCCACTCAGTACTGGACCGGCACCACCTGCGCCGCCCGTGGGGACGTGGCGAAGGTGGTCGCCGATGCGAAGCAAGCCGTCGCCGATCAGGATCCCGACAAGGCGGCGACGGCCTTCGCGGCGGCCGATCAAATCGGCCCGATCGATCACGAGTCGAATGTCTCGCTGTGGGAACAGCGCGGGATCGTCGCCGGCTTCATGAAGGACGAGCGCACATCGAAGAACGCGTTCGACATGCTGCTCGCGCTCGACCCCGCTCACCTGATCTCGTACGGCCTGACGCCCGACGTGACGCTGGTGTTCGAGGGCGTGCGGGCCGCAAAGCCACGCTCTCCCGAGGTCGACATCGCGTGGCCCTCGGGCCTCAAGACCAGCGACCCGATCCCGCTCGACATCGAGGTGCTCTCCGATCGCAAGCAGTTCCTGCGCCGCGCGACCGTGTTCGTGCGTGCGCGTGGCGAGCTGCCGTGGCGCGCCTCGGATCTGACGCTCGCGCCGAAGCCGACGCGCGTGTTGATCCCGGCACTCGACGTCGCGAAGCCGAGCGCGCTCGAGCTCTACCTGCGTGCGTACGACGACAAGGGCAACGAGGTCCTGTCGTGGTCCGATCCAATAAAACCGCGCGAGATTCCGCTTCGCTACGACCCGCCGCCGAAGTGGTACCGGAACTGGAAGACCTATGCGATCGGCGGCACCGCCGCGGTGCTGCTCACCGGCCTCGTCGTCTATGCGGTCACACTCTCACCACCCGACAACGCGAGTGGCAGCGGTGTCGTGAAGTGACCACTCTGAAGATACGACGGCCCGATCTCGACCGCGTCCGCTGGACCCGTCGGGCTCGCGACGTCGGAGGACGACGTGCTGCACGTCTGGCGCTTTGAGGAATCACGCCGTCAAGCTACGGTTCTGCCCCGACCGCGGGCCAACGCGCCGGCTGTGGTGCTAGATCGCTGGATGGCTTTCGAGCAGGAACAACGCGCGGCACTCCGGATCCTCGAAGGGATCGAGGAAGGAACGATGAATGCGACGAGCTCGGCCGACTTGGTCGAGGACGCGGATCCCGCGCTGGTCTATCTGGTCTTCACGTGGTTGCGAAAGCGGTACGCCGACCATGCGAACTCCGACGCGGTGATCGGCCGCGTGGTCGAGGTCAGCAAACGGCCGGCGATCGCGAAGCTGATGAAGGACGGCCAGGCAGACCCGGTCTCGCGGTGGTTCGAGGAGGGTTACTCTTACAAAGACTACGCCGCGAAGGAGTTCGTCGAGCTGATCGTCGACAAGCTCGAAAGCTGATCACCACGGGCTTGGTTCGATCGCATCCCGCTCGACGCGATCGCACGCCGGCGGCGAGCGTCTCGTGGCTGCCAGCGTGAACGCGTGAACGCGTGAACGCTAGCTCCGCCCGATGATGCGAGTGGCAGCGGTGTCGTGACGTGACCGATGAAAAACCGCGGTTCGCTCGCGCCAACGCCAGGAGAATCCGTGCTTTGAAATGTCCGTTCGCGACGGCGAGCGTACGTTCGGGAAGACGAACATGCGTTCCATTGCGTGCGTTTGCGACGGCATAGCTCCTGCCTGAAGCACCCACAGGAGGAACTGATGGTTCGGATTACCTGTGCTCTGCTCTCGTTCTCTTTCGTCACCGCGTGTGTTGGCGAGGTCGACCCGCTCGACCCGCACGACGATGATCTCGACTCGCTCGAAGCCACGCTCACCGGCTCCGGCTCGGCGGGATCCGGAAAGGTCTGCCGCTACAAGACGTGGTCGGAACCTGTGACCTGCACGTACCAGTGCATCGGCGACAACGCCTCGGTGTGGACCGAGCCCAAGACGGTCACCCTTGGCGGCTCGACGAGCTGTGCCGCCGGCTCGTGCGCGACTGCCAGTGCGGCGGCCCAGGCTGGCTTCCAGTGTCCGTCAGGCTATCCGCAGGTGCAGGGGGGAATGATCACCGCGAACTGTCGCCTGGTGTTGGGGCCGAGCTTCGGGCCGGTGACGTGCACTGCGGTCTACTGACTCACCCCTGGGTCGCTACGCGCAGCGCCGCGATGCGATGAGAGCGCGACACGATCGAGGTTGAGAAGACGGGGTCGGCTGACGGAGCTCGGGCGCCTCGACCTCGCGCGCAGAGCGGTTCGGAGTCACTGCGTCGAGACGACGCGCTCGGTCCACTGCGCGATGTGATTGTTCGACTCGATGTTCTGAAACGGCAGGCGGAACGCCGACACCGTCGGGTCGAGCACGCTCATGCCGCGGTTCGGATAGAACGGCGTCATCCAGATCTGCGGGCGATTCGCACCGACGAGGCGCACCCCGAAGTCGCGCTTCGACGACACCGTCACCCAGAACACCGGCTCGTTGGTGATGCCGACGCTCTGCTGGAACGGCGCCCATCGCCCCCACGAGTTGGTCAGGCCGTTGCCGTCGTTCGCCGCGGTGAGCTCGATCGGGGTGCTGAGGCCATCGGCGCGAACCACGAAGAGGGATCCGTTCGCGTTGTCGTATGCGTCACCGTTGCTGACGTCACGGTTGAACATCACCCACTGACCATCGGGCGACCACGACGGGTAGTAGTTGTTGCCGGCGTCGGTGACGAGCGGCGTCTCTGGACCGAACGTCTGCGTCGACTGATCGTAGGTGCGCGTGAACAGCGTGCCGCCAGTGAAGTCCCAGTCGGAGCCCGCGTTGCCCTTGCGGACGTAGACCAGGCGGCCGCCGTCGGGCGACAGGTCGGGATGTGAGACCCGCGTGCCGGCCTCGACGGGCATCGTCACGAGCTCCGCCTGATCGATCCCGCTGCGAACGGTGAGCACGCCGTTGTGAACGCCGAGGAACTGCGTCGCGTCGGGCGTGAACGTGCCGAAGTTCCAGCGCGCGATCGCGGGTTGACGCGTCGAGGTGGCAACATCGACGAGCGTGGCGAGGCTGTTACCACCATCGTAGGTGATCGCCATCTTGGTGCCGTCGCGCGACAGCGAGTGGCAGGCGACGCAGCGACCCGACGGGTAGTCGACATCGGTGGTCTGGTTGAGCGTCATGTATTCCTCGGCGGGCTGGCCGGGATGCGCCATGTCGTGGCGGTAGATGCCGTACGTGGTGCTCGCCGCCCAGTAGTAGAGGCCGCCGTCCATCGGCTCGTTGGTGAGCTGTACGGTGCGCGGAGCCGCCGCGCCGACCGGACCCGGCGACGTCGTCGAGACGCCGCGAACCTGGTAGCGCACGTTCTGCTGGAAGCCGACCGCCGACAACCACTCGGCTGCGAGGAACTCGCCGAACGTCGGCATCGGACCGGCGGCCGGGTTGCCGTTGCCGCCCGGGAGATAGATGCGGATGTCGGAGTACTCGGTCTTGAGCGAGAGCTCGAAGATGTCGTTGCCCGAGGAATCGACCCAGTGACTCTCCCAGTCACCGAGGTTGCGCGGCATCACGACATCGTCGGCCGGATAGAGCACGAGCGGTGCGCGTGCGGGATCTTCGGTGCCGTTGAACAGGTCCGCTGTATTCGGATCGAGCGAGGGATCGGTGCGCACCGACTTCACGCGCGAGGTGATCGATCCGCTACCGACCTTGTCCTCGAGCTGACCGTACGCGGTGGTCTTGCCACCGGTGATGATCGCGGCCTCGGCGCCGTTGAACGCACCGAACGCGGCGTCGACGGAGAAGTAGGTGTCGGCGGTGACGTCCTCGCTCGCACCATCGGGAAACGTCAGCGTCGCCGTATACGCCTGCGTCGCCGGCGCGCCGTTGAGCACGAGCAGCTCGACCGCGGTGGGCTCGATCGTCAGGGTCGCTTCCGAGAGATCGCGGTCGTCGGTGGGACGCTGTCCACACGCGACGAAGAACATGCACGCGATGGCGACGCGATTCCTCATGCGTCGCATCGTAGTCGGTCCATAGCGTCCTGGGAAATTGTGATTGCGAGCAATTACCCGATACGTAGCGGTCCACGAGGACCTGGCCGCAAATTGTCATCGCCCCATGCAGACAGGGTCACCTGACCCCAGGCGTGGTAAGAGGACAGCGTGCGGTCCCTGACCTCGGTGCTCGGCAACTCGCAACGCCTCGACGGCGGGGCGATGTTCGGTAACGCGCCGAAGGCGATGTGGGAGAGGTGGATCCCGCCCGACGACAAGAACCGGATTCCCCTCGCCTGTCGGTCCCTGCTGATCCGCGATCACGGGCGGATCATCCTGCTCGAAACGGGGATCGGGGCGTTCTTCGAGCCCACCCTTCGCGAGCGGTATGGGGTGGTCGAGGAGGCCCATGTGTTGCTTCAGTCACTCGCCGCGGTCGGGGTCCAGCCCGACGACGTCGACGTGGTCGTGCTCTCCCACCTTCACTTCGATCACGCAGGCGGTGCGCTCACCAAGTTCGAGGCCAATCAGCCCGCGACCCTGGCATTTCCGAAGGCGACCTACGTGGTCGGCGCCGAGGCCTGGCAACGGTCGGTCGCCCCGCATGCCCGCGATCGCGCCTCGTTCATCCCCGGGATGACCAGCCTGCTGGCGAGCAGCGGGCGGCTCGAGCTCGCGGCGTCGGATCGTGCGGCAGCGCTCGGCGATGGCTACCGGTTTCATCGCAGCTCGGGTCACACGCCCGGCTTGTTGATGACCGAGGTCGACATGCCCGGCGGACCGGTGGTGTTCGTCAGCGATCTGATCCCGGGCCGCGCCTGGGTGCACCTGCCGATCACGATGGGCTACGACCGCTATCCCGAGCTGCTGATCGACGAGAAGGCCGCGCTCCTCAATGATCTCGAGAAGCGCGGCGGCCGGTTGTTCTTCACGCACGATCCGGTGATCGCGATGGGCAAGCTGCAGAAGGATGCGAAGGGTCGGTTCACGACCACCGCTGACGTTCGCGAGCTTCGCGACGTCGCAGATTAATCGCAGCTAATCGCAGCTGGTCGCGGCCCAGCGCGCGACATACGCGCCACCGCGCAGTGACGGGCCGTCGAAGAACAAGCCCTCGAGCACGCCGCGATCGCCCTGGCGATCCAGCCACCGCGCCTCGAACGCACCGTCGTGGTAGTTGCCGCTGATCACGCCGGTGAACCGACCGTCGCGGTCGATGAACTTGCCGAACATCACCGAGTCACCGTTGCGGCGCTCGCCGTAGATGCCGCGCACGTGCCCGATCGGCTGACCGGCCGCATTCGCGACGACACCGAGATAGACGCCCGCGTTCGGCGCCATCGCGTGCCAGCGACCGCGCATCACCCCGTGCGCGCACTGATCGTTCCGTCGGCGACCGACCGCGATCATGCGATTGCCATCGCCATCGTCGCGGACGACCGGGCCGTCGCGCAGATCGCGCAGCTCGATGACGTGCTCGCGCGTGCCGTCGGCCGAGCGATAGGTCAGGCGGATCGGCTCGGCGTCGCCCTGGCGATCATCGAAGATGCGCAGCACGAGACCGTCGGCGAACGGCCGCGTGATCGAGCGGACCTCGATCAGATCGCGACGCGTCCGCGGCAGCACGCGATCGGTGATCTCTTCGAACCCGAGCTTGCGACGGATCAGCATGCCGCCGCGCGAGAGCTCGAGGGTGCCGCTCCAGTCGCGCGCGTCCGTCGCCGACGCGTCGGGCGGCAGGCGTCCCCACACGAGCGCGATGTCGTGCGCCTCGGCGCCGGCGACATCCATCGTGGTGACATCGGTGGTCATCTCGTCGGAGACGTCGGCGTCGCCCTCGATCGCGGCCTCGGCGTAGACCGCGGTCATGCCGAACTCGGCGAGCTCGTCGGTGGTGTCGAACCCGCCGTTCTCGAGCTCGAGGTCGGTGGTGACCTCCGCGATGGGCGTCGGCGCGTCGGTGGTCATGCAGGCGGCGGGGAGGAGGGCGATCAGAGCGAGGGGAAGCTGGCGCATTTAGAATCTCCTTGGTGCAGGAGGCTCGAGCAACCCGCTTGCCAGCAGCCAAGCTCGCGCGATCAAACTGGTCTGGTCGCCAGCCGGTACCTCGACGTGCCGATCACGCTCGTGGGGTCAGTTCGAGCGGAACCTCTGGGTACCTGTGGTGTAAGCTCTTGATCGTGCGAGCCGTGGCGATCCTGGTGCTGGTGTGCGGATGCCGGCAATTGCTCGGCTTCGAGAGCGCGACGGTCGGCGATGCCCTCGACCCCGATCTCCAGGTCATTGTCGACGCCGGTCCATGCCTGGACCTCAACACCACCTGCGCGAGCGAGACCGTCCTCCGCTCGTGCAACGTGATCGGCGAGTTGCCGGTGGATCTCACCTGCGGATGGGGGTGCGCGGTGACGAACAGCCCGCACTGCGCGACGCTGCTCCCGTCCGGTGGTGCGGTCACGTTCAGCGACGTCACGCCGTCCCCTGGAGACGTGCTGGCCGAGGTCAGCATCGTCGCAAACACAACAATCAACACCGACACCGGTGCGATCACCGCGATCCGGAACGCGGGCACGGGAGTCAGCCAGGGGATCGAGTTCGTCGTGCGCAACGGCGTCGCCGTGTTTCGGCTGCGCAGCTTGATGGTCGCGGGTGCGAACAGCGTCGCCGGTCAAAACGCGCTCGCGATCGCCGCGACCGAAGGTGACATCGGGATCGCGAGCGTCCTTGATCTCCGTGGCACGTGCGCTGGCATCGAGGCAGGACCCGGCGGCGATCGAGGCGGGAACACTGGCCAGGACGGACTGGGCACCGGTGGAGGCCGACGTGGTGGGTTCGCTGGCTCCTCGGCGGCGGGCGGTGGTGGTGGTGGCTTCGGTGTGATCGGCGCACGCGGCGGCAACGTTGGGAACGCACCCGGCGGGTTCGGTGGCGTCGTCTACGGCGACGTCGCGATCTCGACGCTGATCGGCGGCAGCGGTGGTGGCAGCGGCGGTCGACCTGGTGAGGGCGGCCCCGGCGGTCATGGTGGTGGCGCGATCCAGCTGGTGTCGAACACGCGCATCTCGATCCTCGCCAACGGAGGGATCAACGCGGGTGGTTGCGGTGGCGCGCTCGGTGATCTGGGTGGTGGTGGCGGCGGCGGCGCGGGTGGCGCGATCCTCCTCGAGGCGCCCATCGTCGAGATCCTGGGCGGCCTCGCGGTCAACGGTGGTGGTGGCGGTGGTGGCGGTGGTGGCGGCGGTCTAGGAGGAGCGCGCGGTTCGAATGGCGTGCTTGGCGTCCAGGCCGCGCCCGGTGGTCTGGCTGACAACGACGGGGGCAACGGCGGCGATGGCGGCGCCGGCATGCTGCTCGGAGGTCAGGACGGTATGAATGACAACCTTTACGGCGGTGGTGGTGGCGGCGCCGTCGGCCGCATCCGCGCCAACACACGCGCCGGCGTCGTCGATGGCACCGGCTTCACGAGCCCGAACTTCAACGACTCGAACACGACCGCCACGAAAGCGCCCGCGACCGTCCAGTAATGGACGGGTTTCAGTCGCGATCGTTACCCCCGCGAGATCATCTGCGGCCCGAGACGGTTTTCAGTTGGACAGTCTTGCCTTGCTCAGTGCCGATCTGAGCTGGAAACCGTTTTTATTATGGCGCCGGTTGCACGACCGTCGTCGTCTGACCGTCACGGATCAGCACGTCCGTGCGGTACACGACCTCGCTGTTGCGCGGCGACACCAGCGTGATCGTGTGCGGGCCTGCGGGTACCAGCAGGAACGGTAGCGTCGGCGTCTTGCCGGACGGCTTTCCGTCCAGGAGCACCTCGAGGTACGAGGCGCTCGACGAGTGGTGCTTGACGATCAGCTTGCCCGTTCCCACGACGGCGGCATCGGGCGCGAGGACCGCGGCCGCATCCTTTGGTGCGGCGGCATCGACCGACGTGCGTCGCGCATCGGCCGGCGCGGCGTCGCGAGCGACGATCGGGATCGCATCGACCGGCGCAGCTGGCTCGGCCCCATCGGCCGCATCCAGCACCGGATCCGGCATGGCGACAACCACGCGAACATCCGGGGCCGCATCGAGCAGCGCCGCATCCGGTGTTGTTGTCGACGACGTGCGCGAGAGCACGAAGATCACCGCGCCGAGGCCGATCAGCAGGAGCAACAACACCGCGGGCGCGAGGCTCTTGCGCGGCTGGACGAGGATCGGATCGCCCGTCGCATCGAACCGCGCGTCGAGCCGCACGGGTGCGGGCGGCGACTCGGAGAGTTGATCGACGAGCGCGAGCGGACCGAGCGCGGTCACCGAGCCGGTCGCCCGTCCGATCGATCGCGGTGCATCGCGGCCCGTGACGATCTCCGCGAGCCACGCACGGTGCTGATCGCGCGCACCGGAGAGCGTGCGCTCGGCCCAGGCCTCGAGCGTCTCGTCGCCTGCGCGGCTGATCACCTGCTCGAGCTGCTCCGCGAACGCGGCGGCCGAGGGAGTCCGGCGCTCGACATCGCGGTCGAGCGCGTTCATCACCACCGCATCGAGGCCCGTCGGCAGCGGTCTGTCGATCACCTGCGATGGCGGCATGATCGTCATGTGCTCGACCTTGCGCGCGACCGCGTAGATCGAATCACCGTCGAACAGCAGCTCGTTGGTGAGCAACTCGTGGAGCACCACGCCGAGCGAGAACACGTCGCTGCGCCGATCGAGCGCCTCGTTCTTCACCTGCTCGGGCGACATGTACGGCGGCTTGCCCTTCACCGTGCCGAACTCGGTGACCGGCGATTGCCGGTTCTTGATCAGGGCGATCCCGAAATCGATCACCTTGACGTGCCCGTCGAAGCCGAGCAGCAAGTTGTCGGGCGAGACATCGCGGTGCACGACGTTGAGCAACGCCCCCGTCGGATCACGTGCATCATGCGCCGCATGCAGCCCGCGACACGCCTCGGCGATCGCCCGCGCGGCGACGCCCGGCGGCATCCCGAGCTCCATCGCGGCGCGAAACGACAGCCCCGCGACGTACTCCATCACCATGTACAGCGTGCCGGCTTCCTCGCCGAAGTCGTGCACGGTCGCGATCGCCGGGTGATTGATCCGGCCGAGGATCTTCGCCTCGTCGAGGAACATCGCGCGCACGGCCTCGGTGTGCGCATACTCGGCGCGAATGGTCTTGATCGCGACGAGCTGCTCGAACGAACCCGGCCCCCTGCGCCGACCGAGCAGCACGGCACCCATGCCGCCGCTCTTGAGCTCGTGCAGGATCTCGTAAGCGCCGAACTTGGCCACGACCGGATCGACGATACGACGTCTTCACGCCGCGCGTCTGGTCAGTCGTCGTCCGTCGTCGTCCGTCGTCGTCCGTCGTCGTCCGTCGTCGGCGACCGGCGGGCGTCGTCAGTCGTCGTCGACCGGCGGGCGCTCGACGATCGCGTGCTTGTAGAGCAGCTCGCGAAAATGCCGGCGCGACAGCCCGGCATGCTCGGCAGCGCGCGTCACGTTGTTGCCCTGATGCGCGAACACCATCGCGACGTAGCGACGCTCGAACTGATCGTTCCAGCGCTCCTTCGCATCCTTGAAAGGGAGCGAGGTATCGACGACCTCCGACGAGCCTTGCGTTGCTACCCCCGGCTCGAGCCACAATCGGAGCGCCGCGAAGCTCGCGTTCGGTCCCGACATCGCCCAGGCGCGCTCGAGCGCGTTGCGCAGCTCTCGGACGTTGCCCGGCCAGGCGTGCCGCCGCATTCCCTCGAGGTTGTCGCCGGTGATCGGACCCGGATCGGTGCCGCGGCGCCGGTAGAACGTCTCGATCAGGTGCGGCAGGTCCTCGAGCCGCTCGCGCAGGGGCGGCAACGCGACGTGCACGACGGCGAGCCGGTAGAACAGATCGAAGCGGAACTCCTTCACCGCGACCATCCGCGCGAGATCCCGATGGGTCGCGGCGACGACGCGCGTATCGACGGAGATCGGACGATCGGCACCGAGTGGCTGCACGGTCTGCGCCTCGAGCACGCGCAGTAACTTCGCCTGCGCGGCGAGCGGCAGTTCGCCGAGCTCGTCGAGGAATAGCGTGCCGCCGGTGGCCTCGACGAACGCGCCCTTGCGCTCGCGGTCCGCGCCGGTGAACGCGCCCTTGACGTGACCGAACAGGTGAGAATCGACGAGGTTCTCCGCGATCGCGCTGCAATCGACGACGACGAACGGCCCCTTCGACCGCGATGACGCATCGTGGATCGCGCGTGCGCAGAGCTCCTTGCCGGTGCCCGATTCGCCCTCGATCAACACCGTCGCTTCGGATGGGCCAGCCATCTCGAGCACGGCGAACAGCTCGCGCATCGCGACGCTCTTGCCGGCCATCGCTCCGAAGTGGTCGCTGTCGCTCGGTGGCAACGATGGCGCATCCGCGGCGCTGATCCGGACCGGCGTCTCGCCGAACTTCACGGTGGCACCAGCGGGGACCACCACGTCGCCGACCTTGCTCCCTTGCCACCACGTGCCGTTGGTCGACCCGAGATCCTTGATCCGGATCCCGTCGGTGACGATCGAGATCTCCGCATGCTTTCTGGACACTTGCGGATCTTCGAGCACGAGGTCGCAACTGCTGTGGGCCCCGACCGTGATGGGTCTCGCCCCGAGCGCCACCGCGGGCCGCGCGTGGCCCAGGACTTGAAGCGTGTACACGCGGGGAGCCGTCCGACTTCTCGTCGTCGTCATCGCCAGTCCGGTCTGGATCAGCGTTCGCCGATCGAGCGTCACGCCGCGAGCATACCCCCTGGAGTGGATGTGAATGATAGCTTCAAGACGATGAGAAGTGCGGTGATGCTGGGGCTGCTCGTCGCATGCGGCGAGCAGCCGAGCCTGCGGGTCGAGGTCACGCATCATCCCGATGCGGCGCCGGTCGTTGCACGCACGGTGATCTCGGTCTACGAGTCCGACGTCGTCAGCTGCGCGAGGGTCGAGTTCGGCGATCTGTCGGAGGCGGCGCTCACCGCGATCGAGGTCGACCAGATCGCGATCGGCGCCGGCGAGCGCGCCGACGAGCTGACGATGTCGCGCGAGGGCATCAAGGTCATCGTCGCGCGCGGCTTCGACGACACCGGTGTGTTGATCGCCGCCGGCTGTGCGGAGACAACCACGGTCGCCGAAAATGACGTGTTGTCGATCACCACCGAGCTCGCCGCGACTGTCTCGGTCAACGGGATCGGTCTCGAGGATCTCGATCCGTTCGGCATCCTCGTCACCGTCACCGATCCGTTCGTGCGCTCGCTCCCCGATCGCGTGGTGTCGTGGCGGGTGCACGGCTCCGATGGTGCGGCACCGCTGAGCGCTTCCGGGCTCGCGACCGGCGACGACAGCGACTGGGTGCCCACCGGTCCGCCGTGCTCGAACGACAACGGCATCGCTCGCGTTCACCCGGTGCCACCGTCGACGATCGGCGGGTTCGCCACGGCGGTGCGCGCGTCGTGGAGCACCGAACCACCCCGCGTGTTCACCACGTTCACGCCGATCAACGGCTCGGGCGGGCTGGTGATGACGCCGGTCGCGGATGGTTCAACGCTCTCGGTGCGTCGCTGCGCGAGCCGGATCGCCGGTAGCGTCCATCGCCTCGTCTGCCTCGAGAACCGCGGCAACGTGCCGACCGCGATCGACTACACGGTCACCGTGGTCAACGGGAGTGGTGGGTTTGCCGAGGTCGCGCAGCAAACGTTCCCAGTCCTTGCACCTGGTGAGCTGCCGATCGAGGTGTTCTCGATCTCGCGCGGCGCGACCACGCGCGATGCCTACGCGATCACCACCAAGGGCCGGCTGCTCGGTCTGTTCGGTCCATCGCTCGGCACCGATTTTGCCACCACGCGTTCCGGCGCCGCCTCGGTCACCGACATCGCGGTGTTGCCGGCGTGCGGCCCGCACCCGACCACGCTGCTGATCCGCCTCGAGACTGTGCTCGCGGCGAAGGAGCTGCGCACGCTCGCGGTGTCAGCGACGGGCATCCTTGGTGGGGGCGAAGTGCTCGAGCCGTATGGCCCACCGGCGGTCGCCGCCGCCGAGCAGCTCTCGATCAACGCCACCGGCTGTGTTGCCGAGCTCCGCGTCGATGCCGACCCGATCCTCCGTCAGGTCGGCGTCGTCGATGTCACCCGTACCAACCCCGCGGCGCGCAGCTCCACCACCGCGTACTTCGAATGCGACACCGGCACCTGCACGTTGCCGTTCGCCGTCCCGCGCGCCGGCGTCGGCTTCTTGCCGGCCGACGATCTCCTTCCCGATCGCATGGTCAGCGCCACGTTTGATGCCACCGGCACCGTCCTCAGCGTCAGCGTGCTGCAACCCGACAAGAATCGCGAGCCCCGCGCCGTCGAGCTCGAGCGGATCACCGCCGCGGCGTTCCCGCAGCGGGTGGTCACTGGTCAGTTCGATGCCGACGGCCGCCCCGATCTGTTCTGGGACATCGCGAACTTCAACTCCGCGACGACGAACTTCCAGCTGTCCTACGCGCACCCCGTCCTCGGCCAGCGTCTCTCGGCCCTCTCGGCCACGCAGCAGAACGCGATCGTCATCGATACCTTCGTCGCCGACGTCACCGGTGATGGCAACGACGATCTCGTGATCTCGCTGCAGGATCGCCTGGTCAATCCCTCCCCGTCCGCTCACCGCGTGGTCGTGATCCCCGGCCAGGTCGACATCGCGCCGGTGAACCTCCAGACGGATCCGGCGTGCACCGCGCGTTGAGCCTCCTGCTGCTCGCGTGCGGGAGCAGACCCGTCGTGATCGCGCTCGGCTGCGGAGGTCGCCCGCCGGCGCCACCGCCACCGCCACCAGGTGCCGGGGTCATCGCAACGCCCGAGGCTGCACCCAGCGTCCCGCGCGGTCCCCTCGATCGTGATCTCGATCGACTCGCCGAGCGTTCGGTCGCCCTGTTCTCCGACGTCAAGCGCGCGTTCGACACCGCCGGCGACAACTGCGCCGCGGCCGCCACCAAGCTCGACGAGGTGACGCGCTCCTACGCCGACGTCATCACCGCCAACGCGAAGGTGCTCTCCGAAGGTCGCGAGATGCAGCTCAAGATCGCGTTGCGCCGGTTCGACGATCAGTTCAACAAGGCGGCGCTCGCGATCATGCAGAGCAAGACGATCGCCGTGTGCTTCGAGAATGCCCCGTTCGCCAAGGCCTTCGAGGGCCTCGCCGGTCCCAAACCCTAGCGCTCCGCCTCGAGCTCCTTGCGTGCGGCCTCGAGCGCCGCCCGATCCTCGTCAGCGAGCTGCGGGTACGGAAGGTCGAGCTGCTTCAGCGTCGCGACCACGATCTCGGCGACCGCGCGACGCATGAAGCTCTTCGAGTCCGCGGGAATCGCGTACCAGGGTGCCCACGGCCTCGCCGTCGCACGCAGCGCGTCCTGATACGCCGACATGTAGTGCTTCCAGTTGTGGCTCTCCGAGAGATCTGTCGCGTTGAACTTCCAGTGATTGTCCGGATCGTTGACGCGCTCGAGGAACCGCGCGTGCTGCTCCTTCTGCGACACGTTGAGGAAGAACTTCAACACCACGCAACCGTTGCGCGCCCAGTGCTTCTCCGCCGCGACGATCGATTCGTAGCGCTGCTCCCACAGGTCGGCGAGATCCTTCGGCTGCGGCTGCTGCGGCAACCGCTGCGCGTCGAGATAGCTCGGGTGCACGCGCACCACGAGCACTTCCTCGTAGTGGCTGCGATTCCAGATCCCGATCTTTCCACGCTCCGGTAGTGCGTTCTGGCAGCGCCACATGAAGTCGTGCGCGAGCTCGTCGGACGTCGGCGACTTGAACGCGGAGACCTGACAGCCCTGCGGGTTGACGCCGCTCATCACCGCCTTGATCGTGCCGTCCTTGCCCGCGGCATCCATCGCCTGGAACACGAGCAACACGCTGTAGCGAGAGTTCGCGTACAGCTTGCCCTGGAGCTTCATCAGCTTCGCGACCGCCTCCTCGAGTGCCTCGACATTCGGCGCCTTGCCCGGATCGTCGTCGGATTCGGTGACTGCCTTGGAGATGTCGAAGTTGTCGTCGACAAGAAACGGACTCTTCACGGGCTCGAACAAGATCGGGCGGGCCATCGCGGACGACCATACACTGTGTGACGACTTTGCTAGAAACGAACGGATCACCTCAAGCAATCCGGAGACAAGGTATATGGTCGCTCGTGATGATCGATGGTTCTCCGCAGCCCTACTCCGAGGACGACAAGCTCGGGCCGCTTGGTAGCCGTGCATCGGCGTTTCACGATCCGCTTGAGCTCCGCGCGAAGCTGATCGGCGAGTTCGACGCCGCGGTGCAAACCGCCCGCGAAGCCGCCGCCGCGGTCGACGATGGTTCCGCGGCCGCCGTCCACACTTCGCGAAAGGCGCTCCGGCGCGCACGCGCCGTGCTCTCGATGCTCGACAACGTGTTGCCGAAGCGCGAGCGTCACGCGGTCAAGACCGCTCTCCAGGAAGCCCGTCGTTCGCTCTCGACGGTGCGCGATCACGCGGTCGCCCCGGAGACGCTCGGCTCGTTGCCGCTCTCCGACCAAGATCGCGACACCGCGAAGCGCATCCTCGACAACGCCGCCGAGGCGATTCCGCCGACGTCCGAGATCAAGCAACTCCTCGGCGAGGCCGCCGCCCGCGCCGCCGCCCAGGCCGAGGCACTCCAGGCCGCGATCCCCTCGCAGGTCACCTGGAACGACGTCGCGTATGGCATCCGCAAGCTCTACGGCGAGGCTCGCCGTGCCCGCCGCGCGTCGAAGGTCAGCAAGTCGTGGTTCCACGCGTGGCGCAAGCGCTGCAAGGAGCTCGCATACACGCTCGATTTCGTCGCGCACCAGGCCGGCCCCCGCGCGCTCGCGATCCACAGCGAATTCGACGCGATCATCGAGACGCTCGGACTCGCCGTCGACCTCGTGATGGTGCGCGAGTTCGTGCAGACGCACGGCCTCGGCCTGACGCCCGACTCGATCAATCACCTGCACGACACCATCGACGCCCAGCTCGAGGACCTGATGAAGGAGGGCCGCAAGTCCTCCAAGGACGCCTTCGAGATGCGCCCGCGCAAGTTCGAGAAGCGCCTGGCCCGGGCCGTCAAACGCGACCTGACGCCCATCGACGACGACCGCACCAACGGCCACGCCGAGTAGCGCTCGTGTGGTAAGAGCAGGCGCATGGCAGGCAGCAACGTCTTGATCATCGGCGCTGGTGGTGTTGGCGGAGTGGTCGCTCACAAGGCCGCGATGGAGCTCACCGGCGCGTTCTCTGACGTCATGCTCGCGAGCCGCCGGATCGAACCGGTCCAGAAGATCGCCGCCGACATCGAGCAGATGCACGGCCGCAAGATCCGCACGGCCAAGATCGACGCCGACAACGTCGCCGAGACGACGGCGCTGATCAAAGACTTCCAGCCCAAGGTCGTCATCAACGTCGCGCTGCCGTACCAGGACCTCACGATCATGGACGCCTGCCTCGCCGCCGGCGTCGATTACCTCGACACCGCGAACTACGAGCCGCCCGACGTCGCGAAGTTCGAGTACAGCTGGCAGTGGGCGTATCAGGAGCGCTTCCAGAAGGCCGGCCGGATGGCGCTGCTCGGCTCGGGCTTCGATCCCGGCGTCACCAACGTCTACTGTGCGTACGTCCAGAAGCACCTGCTCGACGAGGTCCACTACGTCGACATCGTCGACTGCAACGGTGGCTCGCACGGCAAGGCGTTCGCGACCAACTTCAATCCCGAGATCAACATCCGCGAGATCACCGCGCGCGGCCGCTACTGGGAGTCCGGCGAGTGGAAGGAGACCGATCCGCTCACCGTGTCGAAGATCTTCGACTACCCGGGCGTCGGCGAGCGCAAGTCGTTCCTCCTCTATCACGAGGAGCTCGAGTCGCTCGCGAAGAACCTCAAGGGCCTCAAGCGCATCCGGTTCTGGATGACGTTTGGCGAGTCGTATCTCAAGCACCTCGAGGTGATGCAGAACATCGGCATCACGCGCATCGACGAGGTCGAGTTCGAGGGCAAGAAGATCGTCCCGCTCAAGTTTCTGCGTGCGCTGCTGCCGGACCCCGCATCGCTCGCCCAGAACTACACGGGCAAGACGTCGATCGGTTGCCTGTGCGAAGGCATCAAGAACGGCCAGCGCAAGCGCTACTTCATCTACAACATCTGCGACCACGCGGAGACGTTCAAGGAGGTCCGCGCGCAGGCCGTCTCGTACACGACGGGCGTTCCCGCCGTCACCGGCGCCGTGATGATGGTGACTGGCAAGTGGCAGGGCCACGGCGTCTTCAACATGGAGCAGATGGACCCCGATCCGTTCCTCGAGGATGTCGGCAAGCGCGGCCTGCCCTGGCACGTCGAGGAGAGATAGTCGGATGAGTGCAGGAGCTTCGCTAGGGGCTGAGGTCGCGCGCGCGATCGATATCTCGCAGCTCGAGACGCCGTGCTTCGTCACCGATCTCGGCGCCCTCGAAGCAAATCTGAAGATCCTCGCCGACGTCCAGCAGCGCGCGGACTGCACGATCCTGCTCGCGCTCAAGGGCTTCGCGCAGTGGTCGACGTTTCCGCTGGTGCGCAGATATCTCGCGGGGGCAACGTCCTCGTCGGTCGCCGAGGCGCGGCTCGCGCGTGAGGAGCTCGGTGGCGAGGTCCACGCGTACGCCCCGGCGTACTCCGATGGCGAGATGGCCGAGCTGATCACGCTCGCCGATCACATCGTCCTCAACTCGCCCTCGCAGTGGCGGCGGCATCGCGCGGCGATCGAGGCAGCGCGCCGCGGTGGCCGGGCGTTGTCGTGCGGCCTGCGCGTCAATCACGAGCATCAGGAAGTCGAGGTCGCGCTCTACGATCCCGCCGGCCCGTGCTCGCGGCTCGGCACCACGCGCGCCAACGTCACGGCCGCCGACCTCGAGGGTCTCGATGGTCTGCACTTTCACACGCTGTGTCAGGTCAACAGCGATGCGCTCGAGCGTGCGCTGGCGGCGTTCGAGGCGAAGTTCGGCGACTTCATCCCGCAGATGAAGTGGGTCAACTTCGGGGGCGGTCACCACATCACCCGCCCCGACTACGATCGCGCGCGCCTCGTCCGCGTGATCCAGGCGTTCCGCGCGAAGTGGAAGGTGCCCGTGTACCTCGAGCCGGGCGAGGCGATCGCGCTCGGCACCGGCGTGCTCGTAACGAGCGTGATGGACATCGTTCACAACGGAATGGACATCGCCATCCTCGACACCTCGGCGACGGCACACATGCCGGACGTGCTCGAGATGCCGTATCGCCCGATGATCATCGGGGCCGGTGAGCCGAGCGCCAAAGCTCACACGTACAAGCTCGGCGGCATGACGTGCCTCGCGGGTGACGTGATCGGTGACTACTCGTTCGATCAACGGCTGAAGGTCGGCGACAAGCTCGTGGTCCTCGACATGGCGCACTACACCATGGTGAAGACGAGCAACTTCAATGGCGTGCGGATGCCGTCGATCGCGACGCATGATCCGGTGACGAAGAAGATCAGCGTGACGCGCCGCTTCGGCTATCACGACTATCGCGACCGCTTGTCGTGACCCCGCGCCACGCCGCGCGCCGCGGTCACGCTCCGCTTCCGGGCCTGGAGCTTGCATCTTCGGGGTCGCATGGCGACTCCCAGCAAGCAGACCACTGACGTCGAAACCCAGGCGAGCAGCGACGAGATGCGCACCAAGCTTCTCGCGATCCTCAAGGACAGCCGCACCGTCCTGCTGCTCTCGCACGGCGCGGACAACAAGATCGCGGGCCGCCCGATGGGCCTCGTCAAGGCCGACGACGACGCGACACTCTACCTGGTCACCGGCATGGACTCGAAGAAGGTCGACGAGATGCTGCGCTCTCCGCGCGTCTCGATCGCCGCGCAGAACGGCAGTGGCACCGTGATGCTGGATGGCACCGTGCGCATCTCGCAGGACCGCGCGCTGATCGACAAGCTGTGGGAAGACAGCTGGAAGCCCTACTTCCCCGAGGGCAAGTCGGACCCGAACATCGCGGTCCTCATCGTCGACTCGCACGAGGGTGTGTTCTGGGAGGGTGGCATCGCGCACGGGATCTCGTACCTGTGGCGTCACGTGAAGGCGCGCCTCAAGGGGGAGGAGATCGAGATCAAGTCGACCGACCAGCAGAAGGTCGATCTGCGATAACCGCGACCGCTGGTCGTGTCGTCAGTTCGCGCGTTCGGGTCGGATCAAAGCCGGCAGCATGCATCTCGGCAAGCGAGATCCATTCGCTCGATGCCAACCCCAGATGATCACATTCTCCATGGGTTCTCGGCTTATTTCTACATGAAGAGCCTCGTCCATCACGACGTTGCGTCCGTGCTCGGAGCAAACGTCCGGTCGAGGACGGACTGGAAGCGCGAGCTTCGACTGCTCCTCAGCAGACGACTCGCATTCTGCGGCTCTCGCATCGCGACGACGATGCTTGCTGCGCTTCGCGCCGACGGCGACGCCACCGATGCGTATCTAGCAGGGCGAGAACCGGTGTGGAGCACGGCTCGCACCTGAACGACTCGGGAACGACCTGCCTTCGCAGTAGTCGAGCCGTCAGCACGTCCGCCTGTCGAGCTCAGCACGATCGTGGTGCCGACCCGCGGCGTCGCGCTCCGCAACACGCGGTGGAGTGCCGCCCAGTAGATGACCAGCGTGACCGTGGCGCCGGCGATCACGAGCACGCGAGACGCGTGCTCGTGCTCCAGCGATGACTCAGGAGCGGCCGCACGACCAGATAACAAGTCAGCAGCGCGATCGCGCTCGCGCTCCGCACGCACCATGCCCTGAGCTCCGAGGTCCGAAACCTGGTCGCGACAACGATCGCGGCGACCAGGCCGCACACCGCGACGTGCCCGACCCATTGGCTGATGTCGACGGGGACGAGCTCGGGATGACCGACGATTCCCCAGCTCCCGGCGTTCGTCGCCGCGCCTCCCGCGAGCGCAGCCACGACCTCGCTCGGTCCTGCGACCGACGCCGGCCCTACAGCGCATCGTCGACGTTCAAGCTCGTCGGCGCGAAGAACTAGCTCACTCAGGTGTCAGTGCTGCGATGCACAGGCGAAGCCGGGCTCGCCGCGCTTCTGCGTGCAGACGCCGAGCTTCGCCTTGTCGATCCGGCAGACGTCCATGATCCGTTCGCAGACGTCGACCGGATCGTTGGTGGTGCCACTGGGCTTGCGATTCGCGTCCGGGCACGCGCCGAGGACAAGGACGAGGGTCAGCCAGCAGCGAGTCACGTACACAGGATAGCCCTCCACTGTACGATGCGCGACATCGACGTCTGCAAGCTGTGCGACCTGGCGCACGGTGACAACGGCTTGCTCGAGACGTCCACCTGCCTCGCGTGCGGGTACGTCGAGTGGTGGTGCGATCGAGCTCGTCGACTACACGTGCTGATCACCACGTCGGGCGGAGCGGGTTCGCCCGGTTGTGGACCGGCGTCACCTCGACGGTGCGGGCGGAGAGCCGCCTTCCATCTCTGCGCTCGATCGCGACGGTGTGCATGCCAAACGGCACTGCGAACACGTTCGGGATCGAGCCGACGGTGCGACCGTCGACGATCACCGACGCGCCGATCACGTCTTCGCCGGCAATCTCGCCGAGCACCTGCAGATAGCCGATTCCGAGCGCGGCATCGAGGGGCGCATCGCGCGGCACGCCAGCCCCGTCACGCGGCGTGACCACCGCCGCATCGCGCACGGCCGCAGCATCCGGCGCTGCGCCGATCCCGGCATCGCGGGCCGAGGCATGCATCGTGATCACGACAGCGTCGACCGCGAGCGCATCGGCGCCCGCTGCATCGATCTGCGACACGATCGAGGCATCGGCGGCGAGCTCGACGAGCGTGTCGGTGGGCGTCGACGATCCCGCAAGCCGATAGATCGCGGACCCGCCGACCCCGACCGCAGCGACGAGCGCGAGCGCGACCACACCTCGCCGCGTGCCACTCACGCGCTCCACGGTCGGTCGGGTCGAGGCCTCGCGAGGCACCGGGTTCTGCGCCTTGATGCGGAGGGGGGGGGTGACCTTGCTCGGCGGCGAGGCCCCGCGCGTCACGAAGCGTGGGACCTCTTCTGTACTGCCGTCGGTCCTCACCACCTCGATCCCGAGTAACGCATCGAGCGCGCCGCGCGCGGGTGCGGGCCGCGCGCTGAAGGGGGTGAGGAAGTCTCGCAGCATCGTCCGGCTATCGCCGTGGAGGCATGGTGCGAGGATGGCACCGAGGCGAGCCGCGAGCTCGGCGGCGGTCGGGCGCTCGCCGCGGTTCAGCGCGAGTGCAGACGCGAGGAGCTCACGAACCTCACCCGGCAGCGTCGGATCGATTGGCACGGGATCGCCGGCCAGCACGCGCATCTCGATCTCGATGTCGGCGAGCGGCGAGTCGCCGGTGAGGAGTGCGTGGATCGTGAGGCCGAGCGCGAACACGTCGGTGCTCCCGTCGAGCGCGAGCCGCGCACGCTGCTCGGGCGCGATGAAGCCGGCGGTTCCGGCGACCACGCCGGCCTCGGTGGTGGCTTCGCGATCGCGGGCGAACGCGATGCCGAAGTCGCCGAGCTTGGCATCACCCGACCACGAGACCAGCACGTTCGACGGCTTGACGTCGCGGTGCACGATCCCGAGCGGTACTCCCGATGCGTCGCACGCACCGTGGGCATGGTCGAGCGCGTGTGCGACGGACGTTGCGATCGCGATCGCGACCTCGAGCGGGAGCGTGCCGCCGGCGCGGTGGAGTAACTGGCCAGCGTCGAGGCCGTCGACATACTCGAGGACCTGAAACGGCCGATCGTCGAGCAGTCCCAGATCGATGACGGAGATGATGTTCGCGTGGTGGAGCTGCGATGCGATCACCGCCTCGTCGAGGAAGCGGCGCGCGGCGACCAGATCGGCGGCCGAAGCTTCGAGCATCCGTTTGACCGCGACCTTGCGCACGAAGCCGAGGTCACCGAGGAGCTCTGCCTCGAAGACCTCCGCCATGCCGCCGTGCCCGAGCCGGCGAAGAATGCGGTACCGTGCTGTTCGATCGTCCCGATGCACGCCCGCACCATCGTAGCACTGGTCCTTGCTGGCACCGCCTGTGCACCGATGCCGAAGCATCCGATCGCCGTGTCGGTGATCGTCGACGGCGAACCTTCGCCTGCACTCGCGAGCACCAGCGTGCCCGGCCTGGCGCTGCACGACGTCGCGCTCGCACCCGAGCCGATTCCACCAGCCCAGACGATCACGAGCGAGCTCGCGCTCGCGCGCAAGGCGTATGCCGCCGGTGATGCCGATCGCTGTCGAACGCAGATCGCTGCGCTCCAGATCTCCGCGTTGCTCGCCGCCGGCAATCGCAATGCCGCCGCACGTGCACTCGCCCTCGACACCGCTTGCGCCTATCAAGGGCTGGCGCGCGATGACGCAGATCGCGCCGCTGCCCGGCTCGCTGCCTTCGGGCTCGATCTGCCCGCCGATGCGGTGGCTCGCGAGGCAGAGGATCTGATCGTCGCGGCGATCGAGAGGCTCGGTGCCGCGCCGCGTGCGAAGCTCGTGGTGACGGGAGAGGTCGGCGCTCGCGTCGCGCTCGATGGGCGACCCGCGACCTGCGTCGTGCCGTGCCCGCTCGACGTCACTCCGGGCGATCACGTGATCGCGGTCGAGGCCGACGGATTCGAGCCTGCCTGGAAGGTCGTCCGGGTTCCGGACGTCGCGGCCGTCGCGGTACCTCAGTCCGCCGCGACGCCGGTTCGAGCCAGCTCGCAGTGGCGCGCGCGCCTCGGTCGCGGGCTCGCCGCCACCGACGCGACGGGTGCTTCGCTGCTCGCCCTCGCGACGCGCGAACCGCGGATCGTGTACCTCCGCGGTGGCGAGCAGGTGACCGGCACCTTGATCGTCGACGGCAAGGTGCGCGCATCCGGTTCCGGTCGTGGTCCGCAGCTCGTGCGCGAGCTCGCGTACGACGCCGGCTTGCTCGCGCGCCCGAGGACGTGGCAGCGGCCCTGGTTCTGGATCGCCGTCGCCGGAGCTACGGCGATCGTCGCCGGGGGGGTCGTCTACGTGACGTACGAGCCGGAGATCCAGACCATGGTGGGGTTCTGATGCGCACGCTGCTGCTCCTCGCCTTCGCCGGTTGCCAGCAGGCACACTCGATCACGCTCCAGCTCGGCCCGACCGAGGACACGTTGACGGCGGGCTTCGGATGTTTCCAGGATGCCGATCCGGCGAAGCTGCTCGCCCAGCGCGGGCTCCAGCAAGGCGGCGGTCTGAAGTTCTCGATCGTGGTCGACGTGATCTCGCTGGGAGGGCGGCTCCCCGGCTGTCGCGGTGAGGAACTGGCTGCCGCCTGCGACGACGGCGCCTGCACGATCGTCCCGCGCTCCGACGGCACGCGGTTCTGCCACGAGGTCCTCGTCGACGCGACTGCCGTGACGGCCGCGCTCCGCGACGACCTCGTCCCGCTCCTCGACAGCATCCGCACGCAGCTGCGCGTCGAGGCCGTCACGCTGGACGCGCCCGACGAACCCGTCCTGCTGCGCGCCGTGGCGACGACGGAGCCCTGCGATGCGGTCACCGCCGCCTTCGATCCCCAAGACCTCGTCGGCTGTGCGTACAGCTGCCCGGCGCAACTCGACGATATCGATGGCCCGATCGCGCTCTCACTCGACACGCTGACGCGCGAGTGCGAGCGCGAGGTCAAGGCGTGCGCTGCGTTCCCGTGATCGGGCGAACGACCTCCCGAACAAGCAGCCTTTTGCCTGCGGGTTACGACCTCGGGTCTCGCAAGTGAAGAGGGTCTCCGTTACAACGGGCTCGTGGAACAGACGCTGCGGCATGGCGCGACCTCGTTTCCCGTGCGGACGATCCATGTCGAGGTGGTCGCCGGACCAGACACCGGGCTGCGGGTCGCGAGTGACCAGGTCGCGATCGGGACCGCCGAGGGCAGCACGCTACGGCTCTCGGACCCTTCGGTCTCACGGTTTCACCTGACGTTGCAGGCGACCACCGCGGGCATCCACGTCGTCGATCACGGATCGACCAACGGGACGGTGTGCGGCGGCGTCCGGATCGAGCGCGGCGTGATCGCGCCCGGCAACACGCTGGTGCTCGGCTCGACGACGTTGCGTGCGAGCGATGCGCCGCTCGCGTCGGTCGAGGTCCACGGCGAGGACTCCCTCGGCGGCGTGATCGGTGGGTCGACGGCGATGCGCAGGTTGATGGCGCAGGTCGGCAAGGCCTCTGCGAGCGACGTCTCGGTGCTCGTCCACGGCGAGAGCGGCACGGGTAAGGAGCTGGTCGCACGCGCGCTTCACGATCTCGGACCACGCAGCAAGGGACCGTTCGTCACCGTCGATTGCGGATCGATCACCCCGACGCTGATCGCGAGCGAGCTGTTCGGTCACGAGAAGGGTGCGTTCACCGGCGCGGATCGCGTGCACGTCGGGGCCTTCGAGGCGGCGCACGGCGGCACGATCTTCCTCGACGAGATCGGCGAGCTGCAGCCCGCGATCCAGGCCACGTTGCTCGGCGTGCTCGAGCGCCGCCGCGTGCGCCGGCTCGGTAGCCGAACGGAGACGCCGGTGGACGTTCGCGTCGTGTCGGCGACCCATCGCGATCTGCGTGCCGAGATCAATGCCGGCACGTTTCGCCTCGACCTGTTCTATCGCCTCGCGGTGGTCACGCTCGCGATCCCGCCGCTGCGACAGCGTCCCGAAGACGTGCCCCTCCTGGTCGAGTACTTTCTTCGCGATGCTGGCTTCGCTGGCCCGGTCGCGTCGCTGATCTCGCCGGCTGCGATGGCCGCGCTGCAGAAGCTGCACTACGCGGGCAACGTGCGCGAGCTCCGCAACCTGATCGAAGCGGCGGTCGCGATGAACGAGCCGCCGGATCTTCGCGCCGCACCGACCGCACCGACGCCGGTCGCGCTGGCGACCGATCTCGCGTTGCCCTACAAGGACGCGCGTGCCCAGCTCGTCGAGCACTTCGAGGGCCAGTACCTCGACGCCCTGATGCAACGCGCCGGTGGCAACGTCTCGCAGGCCGCACGGATCGCGAAGATGACGCGCTCCCACCTCTCCGAGCTCCTCGCGAAGCGCCGGCCGTGACCTGTCTGGTCGACCGGACAGTGTCCGGCGAAGCAGACGACAGCGGCCGGCTAGATCCTTGATCTGACGAGGGGATTCCCGGGCACATCGGCTGCACCACGTGTGGTCATGCGCCATGCCCTCCTCCTGCTTTGTGTGGTCACCGCGTGCGGTGAAGATGTCGCTCCCGTCGGCGACCCTCCGCCCACCGACGAGCCCGTGTTCTACGGACAGGTCCAGAAGATCCTCAACGACAACTGCGGGTCCTGCCACTCGACGGATCCGGATCGGCTCGCGCCGTTCGCGCTGGTCACCTACCAGGATGCGGTCACCGCAGCGGACAACTTCCCGATGGCGTACGACGTGATGAATCGCGTGATGCCGCCGTTCTACGCGGATCAGAGCGGCGACTGCAACACGTTCCGCGAGGCGCACTGGCTCGACGACGCCGAGCTCGACACGCTGGTCACGTGGATCAACGGTGCGAAGCTCGAGGGCGATCCGGCCGCCACCGTCGCGCCGCCGCCGCCGCCGGGTGGGCTCGCGAAGGTCGATCACACGGTCGATCTCGGCGCGCCATACGCGGTGCCCACCGGGACACCGGATTCCTTCGCGTGCTTCGTCGTCGACGCTACGGGCGAGGATACCTTCGTGACGGGCGCACACGTGCATCCCGGCAACTTGACCGTCGTGCACCACGTCATCCTCTACACGCTCGATCAGGAGGCGGAGGCGGAGGCACTCACGCGTCAAGCGGCTGCCGGTGGCGCCTACGAGTGCGATGGCGGCCCGACGAACAGCGGCGCTGCCAAGTTCCTCGTCGGCTGGGTGCCGGGAAACCAGGCGACCGTGTTCCCGCCCGACACCGGCATCGGCATCGACGGGACGCGCAAGATGGTCGTCCAGGTGCACTACAACGTCGCCAACAGCGACGGTGGCTCCGACGACACGACGATCGATCTCGAGTTCGCCGACACCGTCACACTCCCGGCGGCGATCGTAGGGATCAGCGGTGACGTGGATCTCCCACCGCGCGACACCGACGCGACCGCGGTCGGCACGTTCAAGATCCCGAATCAGGTCCAGACCGCGCGGATCTGGGGCTCCGGCATGCACATGCACCAGCGCGGCACCGGCGCGAAGCTCTCGGTTCCGAGCGACAACAACCGCTGCGTCGTCGACCTCGTCAACTGGAGCTTCCACTGGCAGCACTTCTACTGGCTCGAGCAGCCGGTCGAGGTCAAAGGGGGCGACACCATCCAGCTCGAGTGTCACTACGACACGTCGAACGACACCACGAACGTCAAGTTCTGCGAGACCACGGACTGCGAGA
>Ga0105049_10000433_pt1 | contig 45787 bp, 34 predicted proteins | sample MAT06_FD_78087 | JGI IMG/M metagenome (GOLD analysis project Ga0105049, IMG submission 78087) | Freshwater microbial communities from Lake Fryxell liftoff mats and glacier meltwater in Antarctica - MAT-06 | ecosystem: Environmental > Aquatic > Freshwater > Ice > Liftoff microbial mat | place...
CGCTGCATGCGGAGCCAACGACCATAGCTATGCAGGGATTTCCGGCGGGGGTTTACCTGCTCCGGCTGAGTACGGGGGGCGTTCAACGGCTGTTGCTGAACCCTTAATGGAACAGAAGAATTGCTTTGGCGTTAGCTATGCGTTGCCCGCAGTGCTTTAGGAATACCCTTTAGTTGGTCATCGCCGCCGCTTCGTGGATGGCGGTGTACAACGCATAACAGGCGTCGTAATCCGGCTCAACCTGAAGAAGTTTCTGGCGGTAGAGGGCACCATCCTGTGGCACTGCCATCCAAACCTGGTCCGGGGTAATGCGCGTCAGATACCCTGCCGGCAAGGAGACTTCGGTTGGATTGGCGTTGCGGGGTGGGAAGATGCGGAACAACCAGCCTTCAAATTGCTTTTTGTCCCGGCTGTTGCGCTCAAAGGCGTCCACGTGTTCCAATGCCCGGATATGCGAGAACGAAAGTTTGCCGGCTGCCTGCACTTCTACCAACTCATCGGCTTCGTAGGTGTCTGCTTTGAACGCAAACAATTCACTTTCGCGAAACACAAATGCCGGGAGGTAGCGATGGGTCAGAAACTCAAAAGGCAAGTCGGCAACTTGGAGCGTGGCTTTGATAAGCACCCGGCGCAAGTCGCTGTCTTTTTGAACACGGCGGCGGCGCTTTCGTGCTTTGCCAAATACAAATAGATATAATAAATATAGAATAAAAAAGAATACCACCATAGTGGCCGGAAAAAATGTCAACAACCCAAGGGAAAAGCCAAAGATGCCGAGCGAGATAACAGCCAACATTCGAACTTTTTGCTTCTTGTAGGCTTTTTGGAAATCAGGCAGATCAAACTCCAACTGCTTAACCATATCATCCCGGAAGGCATGGGGCGTTAGGGGCCGGGTGGCTGTTGGGGGCATAACTTATTGGACTGAACTACTGTCTTCCACCTTTTCGGATGCTTCGGCAGGTGTTTGTCGCGAAAAGGGTCGCTCTGAATCGGCAAAATGTTCGCGCTGGAACAAAAGAACGCTAAACACACCAATTGTAATGGCGGCGTCTGCCACATTAAAGACCGGCTGGAAGAACGTGAAGGAGCGGCCATGAAAGAGCCAGGGGGGATAATGGCCTCGCCAGATGGGGAAGTAGAACATGTCCACCACCTTGCCATAGAATACCGGCGCATATCCACCAGCCTCAGGAAGTAGTTGCGCTACCGGACCGTGAATGCTGCTTTGCGAAAAGATGAGGCCGTAAAAGATGGAATCCAGAATATTGCCCATGGCCCCGGCAAAAACCAACGAAATGCTGATCAGCAAACCGATTGGTGCATTTTTTTTCACCAACATCCATAAGTAGGCTCCGATGAAAGAAACAGCGATGATGCGGAAGAGGGAGAGAAAGAGCTTGCCGTTCCGTCCACCAAATTCTATGCCGAAAGCCATGCCTTCGTTTTCGGTAAAATGAATGCGGAACTTCTCCGAGCCGAAAATTAACGACCCGGTCTCCAAAATGTAATTGGTCTTGATGTGGAACTTGAGTCCCTGGTCAAGGAGGAGAACTCCTAAAATGAGGAGGATCGGAATCCAGGCCTTTAACTTCAAGTTCAGTTACTGTTGTGCCTTCTTGGCTTCAATGCTCAACGTAGCGTGAGGGACCATGCGAAGGCGTTCCTTGGCGATAAGCTTGCCGGTTTCGCGGCAAATGCCGTAAGTGCCGTTCTTAATCCGCACCAGGGCTTTCTCTAAGTGGTCAATGTAGCGAATCTGACGGGCAGCGTGTTGGTTGAGCTGTTCGCGTTCCAGCGTACCCGCCCCATCTTCCAGGCTGCGGAAACGGCTGTCGTTTTCGTCTGCATTGTAGCTGCCCCTGCGACTGATTTGGTCTTGAAGATAATCAAGCTCCTGTTTTGCGGCAACCAGCTTTTTCAAAATCAGGTCCCGGAACTCCTTTAACTCTTCATCTGAGTAGCGGAGTTGTTCATGCGTTTTGGTTGGCGGCGGCGTCTTTACAACCTTGGCCGCTTTGGCCGCTTCTTTGGCTAAAGCCGTTGTGGGGATTTGGCGTTCAATCCGGGGAAGCACTGCCGATACGCGTGGCGAGTGCTCGCCCTTCTTGCGGGACGAGTCGGACCGGCGTTTGGGTCTGCGCGGAGGAGTGGGCTTTGTTGGCACGGCAGGAGCTTGGGCAAGAGCTTCAGCAGGAGCTTCCGCTTCAGGAGCACTATCCGAAACGGGTGCAACTGGCTTAGCCGGAACAGAGGCATTTTTACCCGCTGTAGCGGGAATTGATTTTGCAGCGGTGGGCTGCTCAGTGGTATCGGTCGGTGGAACTGCTGTTGGCTGGTTCACGTTGGCCTTGGGCATAGCGGATTTGCCTGAAGCAGGCTTTTGTGCAAGGGCAGGTTTGGCCTCCGCTGGTTTTGACTCCAGCGATTTTTCTTCTGTGGGCTTACCTGCCGGTGGTGAGACTTTTTCACGCTTGTTAGCGGCGACGACCGGTTCCCCGGACGCCGCCGCTGACTTGCTGGTAATGCCTTTGGAGCTCGGTTTACTGGCCGGTGCATTCAAAGGTGACTTCTTATTCGGAGCAACAGCTTTGTTGGCTGATGCATTAACCGGCGGCTTTTCTACCGCAGGTTTTTTAGCGGCGGCGGCCGGTTTCCCGGACGCCGCCGCCGACTTGCTGGAGGCCCCTTTCGGTGAAGACCCAGCCTTCTTAGCAGCCGGTTTAGCGGCAGCTTTCTTGGCAGCGGGCTTGGCTACAGCCTTTTTGGCAGCAGCGGGCTTAGCAGCAGCCTTCTTGGCGGCAGGCTTTGCAGCCGTGGCTTTCTTGGCAGCAGCGGGCTTAGCAGCAGCTTTCTTGGCAGCAGGCTTGGCAGCCGTAGCCTTTTTGGCGGCGGGCTTAGCAGCCGTAGCCTTTTTGGCGGCGGGCTTAGCAGCCGTGGCCTTTTTGGCGGCGGGCTTAACAGCAGCTTTCTTCACAGCGGGCTTTTTGGTAGCGTCGCTTTTGACAGCAGCCTTGGTTGCCGTTTTCTTAGCCGGTGTAGCTTTCTTGGCAGCAGGCTTGGCCGCTACGGTTTTGCTCACAGAGGCTTTCTTCACGGCGAAGTTCTTGGAGGAGACCTTCTTGGCGGCCGTCGTCTTCTTAGCAGCCGGCTTCGCAGCGGTTGCTTTTTTCGCAGCAGCGGGCTTGGAGGCCGTGGCCTTCTTCGCAGCAGCGGGTTTTGCAGCGGTTGCCTTCTTCACAGCAGGCTTGGCAGCAGTAGTTTTCTTAGCAGCAGCCTTAGGAGCAGCAGCTTTTTTCGCAGCCGGCTTCGCAGCGGTTGCTTTTTTTGCAGCCGGTTTAGCGGTTGCAGATTTCACCGCTGGCTTTTTAGCCGCTGCGGGTTTTGCCGGTTTCGCCTTGGCCGAGCTGGCGGCCTTAGTTCCCGACGGTTTGGCCGAAGCCTTTGAATTCGTCTTTTGAATAGCCATTTTTCTACAGTTTGAGTACGAACACCCTAACCGGGATGTCGCTAATGGTCAGCAGTTGTACAGAGTGGTTTTCTACAGCATCTACGAGCGAGATTTCCTCGGCAAGAATTTCCGAACAAATATAACCGCTGTGCTGCATTATGGAATCAGAGATATCCCCACTTCGTTCGAGTTGTACACGTATGCGGTCCGTAACATCGAGATTCATGTCCTTGCGAAGGCGCTGCATCCTGTTTACAAATTCTCTGGCATCACCCTCTGCGCGCAACGCGTCAGTCAAAGTGATGTCCAGCGCAACCGTCAAACCACCTTCGCTGGCTACCTGCCAACCCGGCATGTCTTCGGTGCTGATGTCGACATCGCTGCGCTCGAGTGTAACCGGTCCATCTTCAAGCATTAGCGCTAAGGTGCCGAACCGCTCCAGGCGGCGGATGTCTTCCTGAGTCAGGGCATTGACAGCCAGTGCCACAGTCTTCATTCGTTTGCCCATGCGGGGCCCGAGTGCTTTGAAATCGGGCTTAATTTTTTTGGTGAAGGTGCCTTCCTGGTTGTCGCGGACAAAAGTCATCTCCTTCACGTTAACCTCCGACAACACCAAATCGCGAACCGCTTCAAGCTGCTCTTGCATGGTGTCATCCAACACGGGTACGAGAATTCTTTGCAAGGGTTGCCTTACGCGGATATTTTCTTGCTTCCGAAGTGATAAAACCAGTGAAGAAAGATCCTGAGCCATCTGCATTCGTTCTTCTAATGCCTGATCAACTACCGACGAATTCCAAAACGGAAAGTACTCAAGATGTACGGAAACTTCTGCATCAGCCCCTTCGCATAAACGCAAAGATCGGTACAGAAAGTCTGCATAGAAGGGTGCAATGGGCGCCATCAGTTTTGCTACGGTTAACAAACACTCCCGCAGCGTCTGGTACGCGGCAACTTTGTCTTCGTTGAATTCTCCCTTCCAGAAGCGTCGCCGGCACAACCGCACGTACCAGTTGCTCAGGTGATCGGTTGCGAAAGTTTGAATGAGACGGCCCGCCCGCGTTGGTTCGTAGGCTGCGTAGAGCTCGTCCACTTCGCGCACCAGGCTGTTGAGCAGCGAGATAATCCACCGGTCAATTTCCGGTCGGGCGGCAAGTGGCACTTCTGCCTGCAGCCCGCGAAAGCCATCCACATTGGCGTACAGCGCGTAGAAAGAATAGGTGTTGTGCAGCGTACCAAAGAATTTCCTCCGCAACTTGTCAATGCCTTGCGCGTCAAAACGGAGGTTGTCCCATGGCTGCGAATTGGTGATGATGTACCAGCGTGTAGCATCCGCTCCGTACTCGTTCAGTATGTCGAAGGGGTCCACGGCATTGCCTAGGCGCTTGGACATTTTGTTGCCGTCCTTGTCCAGCAACAACCCGTTGGAGACCACGTTGCGGTAGGCTACGCTGTCTGAGATGATGGTGGCAATGGCGTGCAGCGTAAAGAACCAGCCCCGCGTCTGGTCCACTCCTTCGGCGATAAAATCGGCGGGAAACGACGCGCGAAAGCGCTCCTGGTTTTCAAACGGATAGTGCCACTGCGCATAGGGCATGGCCCCGGAATCAAACCAGACATCGATCAGATCTTCCTCGCGCTCCATCGGTTTGCCGGAGGGCGAAACAAGTGTGATGCGGTCTACAAAAGGCCGGTGCGGATCAAAGTCCGGGGGAAGGGCGCTTTCCATAAACCCGGCAGCTACAGAGCGCTCCACGGCTTCGCGCAACTCCGCCAGCGACCCAATGCAAACTTCTTCGGCAGCATCCGCTGTTCGCCAGATCGGCAGCGGCGTTCCCCAAAATCGGGAGCGCGAAAGGTTCCAGTCCACCAGATTCTCGAGCCATTGACCGAACCGCCCTTCGCCCGTTGCTGCCGGTTTCCAATTGATGGTGCGGTTCAACTCCAGCATGCGCTCCTTGACTGCGGTGGTTCGAATGAACCAGGAATCGAGCGGGTAATAGATGACCGGCTTGTCCGTTCGCCAACAATGGGGATAGCTGTGTTCGTACTTTTCAATGCGAAAAGCGCGGTTCTCTTGCTTGAGTGTGACGGCTATGTCCACGTCTACGGACACATAGGCCGGATCATCTGAATAATTTTTTACGTAGCGCCCGGAAAATTCCCCTACATGCTCGGTAAAACGCCCCTGACGGTCTACCAGGGTGAGTGAACCCAACCCGTTTAGTTGTGCCGTGCGCATGTCATCCGATCCAAAACTCGGGGCGATGTGCACGATGCCGGTTCCATCTTGGGTGCTGACAAAATCTGCGCTAACTACTAAAAAGGCATCGCCGTTGTCCGGTTGCACGTAGGGCAACAATTGCTCGTAGCGCGTGCCGGCAAGTTCGCGACCAAAAGCATGCGAGGCCACTGACCAGCTCTGCCCTTCTTCTTCCGGTTTGAAATACCGATCGCGAAGGGCGGCGGCAATCCAGACCTTAACGGGAAGTTGCGTGTAGGGGTTATCGGTCTGGATCAGTTCGTAGGCAATGTCTGCTCCGACTGCCAGCGCAGTGTTGGATGGCAAGGTCCATGGCGTGGTGGTCCAGGCCAGAAAGTATTCGTCGGCCTTTCCCACCAATTTAAACTGAGCCGTCAGCGTGGTGTCCTTGACCATGCGGTAAGAACCCGGCTGGTTGAGCTCGTGTGTGCTCAACCCGGTTCCCGCTGCCGGCGAAAACGGTTGCACGGTATAGCCTTTGTACAGCAGCCCTTTGTCGTACATGGTGCGCAGCAGGTGCCAAAGGCTGTCGATGTAGTCGGGATCAAAGGTGATGTAGGGATGCTGCAGATCTACCCAATAGCCCATACGGCGGGTCAGGTCATCCCAGGTGTCTTTGTAGCGGAGCACTTCCTTTCGGCAGGCGGCGTTGTATTCTTCTACACTGATTTTCTGGCCAATGTCTTCTTTGGTGATGCCCAGCGTTTTCTCTACAGCAATTTCAACAGGCAAGCCGTGCGTGTCCCAACCGCCCTTGCGCTCCACGCGTCGGCCCTTCTGCGTTTGGTAACGGCAGAACAAATCTTTGATGGTGCGCGACATCACATGGTGAATACCCGGCATACCGTTGGCCGACGGGGGTCCTTCATAAAAGACAAAAGGCTGCGCATCGCGGCGCTCGTCCAGGCTCCGTTGAAAGATGCCCGCCCGCTCCCAAAAAGCACCGATTTCCTGGTCAATCCTGACCAGATTGAGGGAGCCGGGTTCAGGATACAAAGCGGTATTGGAGGGTAGGGATTCGGACACGGGATGACAATGAGCGCTCAGAACAGATGGGGAGATAACCTTGCGTCCGCGATGTACTTCGGAAAGCAGAATGCGCGTTATGGATGCTGGTTATGCGCTTCCCGTTTTCTTCGCTGTGACAAATGTTGATGCAAAGTAAAAGCAGCGGAAGCGTACCAACACATCCCGCCGGTACCGCCGCCGTTCTGGACGGTCTCCCTTTCGCCCGAAATCCGGCAACTTTGCATGTACCGCTTATGGAGATGTTTACCCGAATACCCTGTTGCCGCTTCCGCACCTTTGCGCTCGCTGCCCTTCTGTTAGGCCCTGTGATTGGCCAGGCGCAATTGCCTTCCATCGGAAGTTGGCGGGTGCAGATTCCGTACAACAATCCAATTGCCGTGCAAGACGGAGGGGATGAAGTGCTTGTCGCCAATGCGCTATCGGTGTACCGATATGAAAAGGCTGATGGCAGCATTACGCGCCTGAGCAAAGTGAATCTGCTCAGCGATATCGGCGTGCAGAACCTGTTTGCCCATCCAGAGCAGGACGCTGTGGTTATCGCTTATACCAACAGCAACGTGGATGTGCTGCGCGACCAGACTGTTTTCAATTTTCCTTTTATCCGCAACCAGAACATTGTTGGCGACAAGAGCATCTACCAGGTTGGATTCTCGGGCGACTCCGCCTACCTGGCTTGCGGATTCGGGATCGTGGTGCTGGATCTGGTGCTAAACCAAAGTCCGGCAACCTACTTTTTTTCCGGCAGCACCGGCACGCCCATCCGGGTCAACGACGTGGCCTTGTTTGGCGAATGGATTTTTGCAGCCACCGCAGCAGGCCTTTACCGAGCTTCGCGAAGCGATGGGTTGCTTGAAGATTTTTCGCGCTGGACGCTGGTGGATGGCAGCAGCGGATTGCCTTCCGGAGAAGTGGACGAACTGTTTCTCTATAATGAGCGTGTCCACGCCCGGGCAGACGACGTGCTCTATGCCCTTGATGGAAGCGGCTGGCTGCCGTGGTATGATGCGGGCGAATGGACCATTCAACACTCGAGCAGCCGCGGAACAGAATTACTCCTGACCGAATATCTGGGGCCGGTAACGGGACCGGATTCAACACGCATCCGAATTCTTGAAAGCGAAACGCTGGTGCAAACCCTCCAGGGCAGTTTCTTGTCGGTGCCCATGCAAGCGGTTCGCGATGCCGCCGGCGATCTTTGGATTGCCGACCTGATCCGCGGCCTGCTGCGCTACCGCAGCCAGGACGATGTGCTAACCATCAATCCTGACGGCCCATTAACCTCCCAGGTTTTTTCCATGACCTCCGGACTGGGCAACGTGGTGGTGGCGCCCGGCTCGGTAAACGGTTCCTGGAACAAGCTCTTCAACAGCGATGGTTTCTTTCAGCTCACGGAATTCGGGTGGAACAACATCAACCAATTCAATACCCCCGGCATGGACTCGGTCACTGACATCCTGGCTGCGGTGGTTGATCCAAGTACGGGCACCACCTGGCTCGCTTCGTTCGGAGACGGGTTGCTGGAATACAAAAGCGACGGATCGCTTACCATCTACAAACAAAACTCCGCGCTTCAGGGTGCTATCGGCGACTTTGGCAGTTACCGGGTGGCCGGGGTAGCGCTTGACCCGCGCAACGGCAACCTCTGGATGGCCAACAACGGTGCAGCAAGGCCCGTGGTGGTTCGCACGCGCAATAACGAATGGTACAACTTCCCGTCAGGTCTGCCCGCATCCGTTGGCGAAGGCCTGGTGCAATGTGTCACCGATGACTTTGGACAGGTTTGGTATGCCACCATCCGCAGCGGCGGAATTTTGGTGTACAATCCCGGCAATGATTTGGCCTCCGCCACAGACGACCGCAAAAAGAATTTAGGCCTTGGAGCAGGCAACGGCAACCTCCCCACGACCCAGGTGCTCAGCCTGGCCAAAGACCTGGACGGCGAAATTTGGGTCGGCACCGAAGAGGGAGTCGCAGTCTTTTACAATCCTTCCGCCGTGCTGGAACCCGGCACCGCCGGCGACGCCGCTCAGATCATCGTGGAGCTTGATGGCTTCCCCGCCATCCTGTTAGAAGACGAATTCGTGCGGGTTATTGCCATTGACGGCGCTAACCGCAAATGGATCGGCACAGACAACGGAGCCTTTCTCTTATCCGAAGATGGCCTGGAGCAACTGGTGCATTTCACCACGCTGAACAGCCCGCTGCTCGACAACGGCATCCTGGCCATTACGGTAAATGGCGAAACCGGGGAGGTGTTTTTCGGCACGCAGAAAGGGATAATCTCTTATCGCGGGGAGGCCACCGCCGGCGGTGCAGTACACGAAGACGTGTACGTTTTTCCCAACCCGGTGCGCGAAGATTACGACGGCCCTATCGCTATACGCGGCCTGGTGCAGGACGCCGACGTGCGCATTACAGACGTGGATGGCCGCATGGTGTACGCCACTACTGCCCTCGGCGGCCAAGCCATCTGGGACGGCCGTCGCGTAGACAACGGCGAGCGCGCGTCAACCGGTGTGTACCTGGTCTTCAGCACAGACCCCTTCGGCCTTGAAAAAATGGTGGTTCGTTTTTTGATGGTTCGGGGCAATTAGGACCGTTCGCTGCGCAAGTTGGTACCATCCCGCTCCTTGATACCAGCCGGAAAGCTTGCATTTAATGGGCATGTTTGGCCTGAGCGGAATTCGGTTTGCCTGGTACTGGGGTCGCTAAACACCCTGATGAGTTCACCCCATCAAAACAACATGAAAAGAGTTACCGGAATTGGCGGGGTATTCCTGCGCTGCAAAGACCCCGAAGCCATGAAGGCCTGGTACAAAAAACACCTGGGCATTAACGCCGGACCCTACGGCGCTGCTTTTCGCTGGCGCGATGGAGAAACGGATGACCAGAGCGGACACACCGCCTGGACCGTGTACCCTGCGGGCAACACCTACTTTGGCAGTGGCCCGCAGGGCTGCATGATCAACTACCGCGTGCATGACCTGGAAGCCCTCCTGGCGGTCTTGAAAGAAGAGGGCGTTCCACTGGACGGCGACATGGAAACCTACGATTACGGCAAATTCGGATGGGTCATCGATCCAGAAGGCAATCGGGTAGAGCTTTGGCAACCGGATGATACCGTGTATGCCACCATGACTGACGCGGAGAAACCCTGAACCATTGCCGGTCTTTCCTGTTAAAAGGCCATGTCAGCTCAAATTCTCCTGATCGGCGGCAACTCGGGCATCGGAGCCGCCCTGGCCGAACTGTTGCAACAACGCGGCTTCACGGTCCTGATGGCCCACCGAAGTGCTGGACAGCCGCTGAACATCACCGACGAGCAACCCGATTTTCCCGTCGTGGAAGGCCCGTTGCACGGGCTGGTGTACCTGCCTGGCAGCATCAACCTCAAGCCCTTCGCCTCGCTGAAGCCCGCCGATTTCCGCAGCGATTTTGAGATCAATTTGGTCGGAGCGGTCAAGACCCTGCAACACTACCAAAAAGCCCTGCACGACGCAGAAAGCGCCTCGGTGGTCTTGTTCAGCACGGTGGCAGTTGGCACCGGCATGGGCTTCCACGCGTCTGTAGCAGCCGCTAAAGGGGCGGTGGAAGGGCTTACACGCTCGTTGGCAGCCGAGTGGGCTCCCCGCGTGCGGGTCAATGCCGTGGCGCCCTCGCTTACGGACACTCCAATGGCTACCCGCCTGTTGCGCAGCGATGCCCAGCGCGAAGCATCCGCCAAACGCCATCCGCTGGCGCGCATTGGCCAACCCGCCGATGTGGCTGCTGCGGCGGCCTTTCTGCTCAGCGACGAATCGGCCTGGATGACCGGCCAGGTGCTGCACGTTGACGGGGGAATGGGAGCTTTGCGCAATGCCAATTAATTTGCCCCATGGAGAAGCGAATCAGCCGCGAAGAACTCTTGGCCATGGACCGATTTACCCGCGCCGCGCTGGTCAATAGCGTGCCCGGATTTAAGTCGGTGGTGCTGGTCGGAACAGCTAACGCAGCGGGCGTTAACAACTTGGCCGTGTTTAATTCGGTGGTGCATGTGGGGTCAAACCCTCCGCTGATTGGGCTGATGTTTCGGCCGCGCACCACGGATGTTGGCCATACGTACCAAAACGCTAAAAGCAGCGGATATTTTACCATCAACCTGCTTCAGTTTAGCTTTTTAGACGCAGCGCACCAAGCTTCGTCCAAGTACCCGGAGCACGTTTCCGAGTTTGAAGCTTGTGGACTGCAGCCCATGTTCAGCCCCAATTTTTATGCGCCGTATGTGGCTGAAAGTCCTGTGCGCATCGGCTTGCGCTGGCAAGAGGAGCACGCTATTGTCGCAAACGGAACATCGTTTGTTGTGGGTGCAGTAGAGGAAATTTTCCTGCCCGAAGAATGCCTGGGCCCGGACGGCTTCGTGAACCTGGCCGACGCCGGCGTGCTGGCCGGCAGCGGAGGCGATGCTTACGGTCCTGCCGGACCGTTTTTGCGCTTGCCCTACGCGGGGACTCCATTGGCTAAGGAGGGTGGCTGGTCATGAGCGGCGAAAGCAGCAAACCGGCTCCCCAACCGGCAGCACTTTCGGCATTTCGGGGCAAAAAAAGTGCGTTGCCTGCCAAGGACTGCGCGGCCTGCGGCAGGCCGTTTAGCTGGCGCAAAAAATGGGCGCGCGATTGGGAAAACGTGCGCTATTGCAGCGAGCGTTGTCGTCGCTCCCCGAAGCGATGACGGGTTTTATGCAGCATAAGGGGTCATGGCAAACCGTAACAATTTCTATTGTACTACAAAGGGCAGGGAATGCCAAACTTGGGTTCCTTCAGCAGCCCAACTCAGCCGGTAGGAGCCACTGGGTAGGTTGCCCAGTGCGATTGGTTGACCAGGATCGGTGATGCCTTGAGCAAGTTCACGCCCCCTGATGTCCTGGATCCGGAAGGTTGCGCGGGTGACCAGGCCGCTGAGTTGCAGCGTCGTTTGTGCGGGGTTGGGATGCAGACTGACTGCACTTGCGACGCCGGATAATTTTTCAAACGGTGGCGTAAAAAATGCCAGTTCAGAGGCCTCGCTTCGCTCGCCAAACAGGCAAAAAGCGCGCACATACCAGGTAAAGGACACGCTGTCTAAGATGCCGGGGAACAGGAAAAGCTTGTTATCGGATATAGCGGTGCTGTCATACGATGTTGCACCTTCCGCTAAAATATAGACTACATAAAGCTGGGCGGAGGCAACTTCGTTCCAAAGCAGCAGAGTTGAATCCGGTGAAACAGCAAATGCAGTCAGGTTTTTCGGGACATCGCAAGCGAAGTCCGTGTTGAATAACCGCTTGGCGGTAAAAGCCCCTTTAGTACCGCTTTCACAAATGGCACGGACCGTCCACTCGTATTGGGTATCCGGGGTCAATGCCGCAAATGGCACCAGGGCAATGCTGTCGGTAACCTCAACGGTGGTCCAAGTGGCATCACCTACTCCGCGCAAGCTCACTTCATATCCTTGCGCGCAACTTACGGGAACCCACTGAAGCAGAACCCCGAACTTTGCTTCAATGGTTTGGCTCGTTTTGCTTGATGGGAAACACGCCCATCTCCCCTCCAGAGGTTCTACTATGTTTAAGTATTGGTTGGCCAACACATTAACCAGAAGCGTTTTGGCTCCGGAAGGCCAACGAACCACCACGCTGTCTGCATATTTGTTTTTGCCCAGCCCGAAATGGATGGCCGGGTCATTCTGAACGTAGCGGTGAATGCCTCCGTCGGCATAGCGAATTTGTGCTTTACCCCCTGCATACGCCCGAACTACAGCGCCGTAACCATTTCGGTTGCTTTGGGTCCCCTCCAGGGTAAAGCCTAACCAACGGTTGTCGTTTCCGCGGTTCTTAAAAAGCTCATACGGTCCGGTTTTATCCAAGTCGCGCCCACTGGCCACGAACAAATCCAAAAAGCCGTCCCGATTGTAATCAGCCATACTTACGGTACCGCCAGCACCGACACTTGCACCCGCCGCACCAGCGGCGCGATCAGCCATAGTGAAACGACCGTTTCCGTCGTTTTCGAACATGATGTTGGGCTCGTTCCGACCCAAAATGCCGAGGGTCAGGTAGATGTCAAGGTCCATGTCGTTGTCAAAGTCACCAATTGCGCCACCAAATGCCTCAATCGGTGCCTCCAGTCCGGAAGCACTGGTCTGATCGCGAAATCGGTCGTTGTCCCAAACCAATAAGGCGCTTGGCAGCAATTGCGGCACGCTGTCCAGGTTGATGTACTGAGTAATTTTCAGCGGAGCATGGCTGAAAATGGAGGAGATGTTGGAGAATTGGCTTGGTGAACTCAACCCAAAAGTCCAGGTCTGGGTAGCCGGATTGTAGCCAATTACCAGTGCCGGGCTTGAAGGCAGAACACCCGAAGGATTGCCGGTATTCGTAAGATCGGACGCCCGCAAAATAAATCGGTCATCAGTAGAAGGGTGGTAACCAGTAGAGCCAATAAAAATTTGCGATGCCGGAAATGGGCCTTCGTCAAACCCGATCATGATGCTGTCGGAATTCGTTTTGAACGAAAACAAGCTTGGGCCACTTTTAATAACCAAGTTGCTCCTTAACCGATGGTTAAAGGGGTGAATAAACTTTTTGAGTGAGAAAGAAAGCGAACTGTCTGCTATGACCAGGAGGATATCTGGTGGTAAAGGAATGGCCGTCGGAAAAACAACAAACCGAAGTACGTTGATACGGCAAACATCAAACGAGTCGCACAATTTCACCAGAATAGAATCCTTGCCAACAAAACCGGAATCCGGAGTGTAAATCAGGTTCCCTTGGGGTGAAATGAACGCTTCTCCATTCTGCGGATCAACCAAAACTTGGGTAGTAGCCAGGTTCAACCCGCCCAACCCGAAGATCCGCCGGTAATTAATGGGGAAAGGGCTTTCTACATAAGATTGATCCAGATTGCTTCTTATAAAGAACAAGTCCTGCCGCAAATCGCCGTTGAAATCGCCGGCCAGCACTTCAACTGCTGCGGATATAAAAGTAGAACCCTTGGTTTGATAAGGCAGGCATCCAACGGCACCCCAAGGCTGGCCGCCAATGGTGACAATCATAGGGTTCATTTGGTCGTCGCCATCCGGATCTATCAACAAGCCCTCGGAAGACGAAAGCTCGGGCAAAAGTCCGGACGAGTCTTGGGAAACCCGGTTGTAGCATAAGGGCGAGCACGTGGGACTGCTTAACGCCAGTGTGGTGGGTAGCTGGTCCGGGGCAAGCGAAGGTCCGGAAGAGACCAGAATGTCAAGGATGCCATCTCGATTGTGGTCGTAGAACAGCGGACCGCGGCCGCGGCAAAAAGGAAAATCCGCTCCGTATTCAACAGCCCGTTCCACAAACCGGCCCGTTCCATCGTTGACCAGCAGGGAATTGCGGTTTGCCCTGCCCGTGGTGATGGTCAGATCCTGGTCCCCGTCGTTGTCAAAATCAAACCAACCCGCCCCGTGCATGTCGGAGGTGCGCTTGTAAAAAGGCACACTATCTCGCCTGAACTTGCCTTCCGGGGTTGAGAAAAACAGGTACGGCTTGTTTTTGCTCAGTTCCTGGTAATGGTTAGACACGAAAAGATCTGGATAACCATCACCATTTGCATCACCCCAGGCGCTACCCCAACTAAGCTCCGGAGTTGACCCAAAGCCAATTTGGGGGGCAACGTCTACAAACTGCTTAGCATAAAATTGGGCGTAGGTAGATCCGCCTAAAAACAAGGCCAATGCACACGCAATGACCCTCTTCCGGCGGTTGGAAGCAACGGAAAATATCATTTAACTAGCGATAATGAGACGGAAAAAGGCTCTAAAGCCTTGAAAGTGGCGATAGAGGACCCAAAATAGAGCACTTACTTGATGAATTATCGCTAAAGGTACCTCAAAGACCATAGTATCAAAGTCGGTATTTAAACTTTGGGGAGGGTATGCTGTTTCCCTGCTGTTTCTGATTCAGCCATGCCCACTGCTCTCCATTGGTTTCGAAATGACCTGCGGCTGCACGACCAGCCGGCTATCGCCACCTTGCCTGCTGATCATTCGTTTTTAGGGGTGTTCCTGCTGGAACCTCGCAAGCTCAACATGCTCCAGTTAGGCTGGCCCAGGATGAGTGGCCATCGGCTTCGCTTTCTGCGGCAAAGCCTGACCAGCCTTAAACGTGCGCTTCAGGCCCGCGGCAGCGATTTGCTTATTCTGGCCGGTGACCCCGCTGCCTTGCTTCCGGAACTGGTGCATCAAGGGTCAGTTGCGCGGTTGTCCTGGCAAAACGAACACACGCGTGAAGAGCTGGACACGGAAAAGGCTATTCGGCGAGCTTTGGCCGGAAACAGAACCTTGGACATTCAAACTTGGGAAGGTCTTTCGCTCTTGCATCCGGACGACCTGCCCTTTGGTCCTCCCCATTTTGATGGGTTGCCCGATGTATTCACCGCCTTTCGCAAAGCGGTGGAGCCCCGAATTCGGGTGCGAGAGCCGCTGAGGGATCCTGTACAGGTTTTGTTCGCGGGGCAGGGCTCTTTCCCAAATTATGAACAACCGCTGTTCGGGCCCAAGGAGCATTTCGCCCGTGCATGGACCCGCGGCTGGCAAGCCCAGACGCTTGACCCGGCACGCGACGAAGATTGGCCCCAGCCGGCCCATCCGCTTTGGCGCAAGGAAGCGAGCCCGGACGCGCGCACGGCCTTTCCTTTTTCCGGGGGAGAGACCAGCGGCCTCGAGCGACTGTCGGACTATGTCCGGTCTGACGGAGCTTTGAGAACTTACAAAGAGACCCGCAACGGTTTGCTGGGCGCCGACTATTCCAGCAAGCTATCGGCCTGGCTGGCCAATGGCTGCCTGTCACCGCGGCAGGTTTACCAGGCGGTCAAACAACACGAAACGACCTACGGCGCCAACAACAGCACTTACTGGCTCATTTTTGAATTGTTGTGGCGCGATTTCTTTCGTTTTCAAGCGATCAAACAGGGCGATCAGCTTTTTGCTTTTGGCGGACCACAGCAGCGGAGATGGGCACGGCAGAGCGAGCTAAAGCAGCGCAGGGAGCTACAGCAGCAGAGCAGCGGGCCACCCCACAAAAACCGCCCGCGTCATTGGAGTCTCTCCAGCCAAAAGCAGGCGACACTTGAACGGTGGACCGGCGGTACCACCGGGCAACCGTTCATCGATGCCAACATGCGCGAGTTGGCGGCAACGGGCTGGATGAGCAACCGGGGAAGGCAAAATGTGGCGTCTTACCTGGTGCACGACTTAGGCCTGGATTGGCGCATGGGTGCCTGGTGGTTTGAGTCGCTGTTGCTCGATTATGATGTCGCTTCGAACTGGGGAAACTGGCAATACGCCGCCGGTGTAGGGTTAGACCCGCGCAGCCCGGGCAGTGGACAGCGGCGCTTTAATCCGGAAAAACAAGCTGCGCAATACGATCCGGACGGAGCCTATGTTCGTCTATGGTTGGTCTGAAGCAGGTTAACGAAACCGGGGCACTTGCGTTAACCCCCCGTACTGAAGCAGGTTAACGCAGGTTTTAGGCGTGAAATGTCCGCGCTCAACGAACCGCCTGCGCTATCGTTTGTTCAAAGGTTCACAGATAGTCCTTGCACCCTATGACCACCCCCATCATTCTCGGCATTGATTTCGGCGCCCGGCTCTCCGGCAAAACCGTGATGGCCTGGATGGGCCGCGATGGTTTTCACCTGGACCGCGCAGCCGCCGGACAAGACGCTGACCACTTTTTGGAAGAGACCATTGCCTGGCTAAACCCCGCGCATATTTACGTGGATGCACCGCTGAGCCTGCCGGAAAACTACCGCGTCATGGATGCTGCGGGTGACTGGTTTTACCGCCGTGCCGATCGTCAACTGGAGGCCATGTCGCCGATGTTTCTGGGCGGCCTGACTGCGCGCGCCATCAGGCTGGCAACGCGCTGGCGGCAAAATGGATTGCAGGTGCGCGAGACCTGGCCCCGCGGTTTAGTGCGCGAGCTGACCCTGGATGGCTACCGCCACAAAGGCGATGGGTCCATAGGAATGTTTATGAAAACGATGCGACAGGCCGGCTTCCCGCAAGCGTTGCCCAATCCCACGGACTGGCACGAAGTGGATGCGCTGTTGGCGTGGTGGAGCGGCTGGCGCGACTTAAACGGCCAGGCAGCTGTGCACGGTGATCCGGTTGAAGGGCAGATCGTCTGTTGAGCGAGGACCTGGCCTGAACCATGCACGAAGCTACCCTCGTCTACCCGCACCAATTGTTTGCCCGGCATCCGGGATTAGCACAGGGTCGTCCTGTCTGGATCGCAGAAGATCCGTTGTTCCTGGACATTGAACACCTTCACCCGTATAAACGTGTTTTGCATCGGGCCAGCATGGCTGCCTATGCCCAGTCGCTGCGCGATGGCGGTTATACGGCCGTGGTAGCCGGGTTAACGCAATACCCCGACACCGAAAGCCTGTTGCGACACCTGGCAGCGCAAGGCATCCAAAGGCTGCACCTGGCCGATCCCTCTGACTACCTCCTGGAGCGGCGGCTAAAGCGCTGCGCTCAGCGTTTTGGTTTAGCACTAACCGTGCATGCTTCGCCAGGCTTTCTGCTGACCCGCGAATCGGTGCTGGCAGACCTGGGCGAGCAACAGAACGCGCTGATGGCCAGCTTCTACATCCGGCAGCGCAAGCGTCACGGACTGCTTCTTGACCCGGCAGGCAAACCGCTTGGCGGTGCCTGGAGCTTTGATGCGCAAAACCGAAAAAAACTGCCTCGGGTCGTCGAGCCGCCACCTGTTTGGATGCCCTCCGACAATGCCTGGGTGCAGGCTGCTTGGTCGGGCGAAGGGCTCCCGAACCCCGCAACAGCAGCATCGCTTTTCCCCTACCCGGTCACCCGCACAGACGCGCTAACCAGCCTTCGCGACTTCTGCCAAAACCGCCTGCACGCTTTCGGCGACTACCAGGACGCGCTTGACCCGACCCGACCCTTCCTCTTCCATGCCGTGCTGACCCCGGCGCTGAACATCGGGCTTATCACGCCCAAGGAAGTTTTGGAAGCCGTGCTCCATCGCCACGAAGCCGAGCCGTTGCCCTTGCCCGCACTCGAAGGCTTCATTCGGCAGCTCATCGGCTGGCGCGAATTCATGCGCGGCATTTACTTGCGCGAAGGCAGCGAGCAACGCCGCCAAAACTTCTGGGGTTTTTCAGAAAACCTGCCTCGCGCCTTCTTGCAAGCCAACACCGGTCTGCCTCCCCTGGACGACGCTCTGCGCAAAGTGGAAAAGCTCGCCTATGCCCACCACATAGAAAGACTTATGGTACTCGGCAATTTCCTGTTGCTCACCGAAACGCATCCCGATGCCGTATACGGCTGGTTCATGAACCGCTTCATCGATGCGTACGACTGGGTTATGGTGCCCAACGTGTACGGCATGAGCCAGTACGCCGACGGCGGTCGCATGACCACCAAACCCTACCTCAGCGGATCCAATTACCTGCGCAAGCAGAGCCACTACCCCGCCGGCCCCTGGTGCGCGGAATGGGATGCCCTGTTCTGGCGCTTCATCTGGTTGCACCGCGAGGTCTTCGCCGCCAATCCGCGCATGCGCATGATGGCCAGTCTGGCTGAAAAAATGCCCTCCGGCACGCGCCAGGCTCACCTTGCGCTGGGCGAAAAAGTGCTGGACCGCCTGCGGGCGGGTACTTAATGCCAACGCAACCGCTTCTGCTAACCGTCCCGGTTGCCCCTGAATAGACGAACTTTGCCCTGCGCTCACACGCAGTTTCCATGCTCCACAAAACCCGAGGCCTGGCGCTGCGCCAAACCCGCTACGGAGAAACGAGCCTCATCGTTAAACTGTACACCGAGGCATTTGGCAGCCAGTCTTACATCCTGAACGGAGCCCGAAGTGCAAAATCGCGCACCCGAGCCGCCTTGTTCCAGCCGCCCAACCTGCTGGATCTGGAAGTCTATTACCAGGAGGGCCGCGACCTCCAGCGCATTCGCGAAGTCCGGCCGCTGCACGTCTATGCCCGCATTCCCTACTCCATAGCGCACAGCTCCGTAGCGCTCTTCCTCACCGAAGTGCTGGGCAAATGCCTGCGCGACGAGCACGCGACAGACGGCCTGTTTCCTTTTCTGGAAGAACGGCTTCTGGAACTGGATACTTGCGAACGCGGTCTGGCCATTTTTCCGCTGCGTTTTTTGCTCGGCCTCAGCCAGCATTTTGGCTTTCAGCCGCAAGGCTTTTGCAGCGAACAAACCCCCTGGTTTGACTTGCAGGAAGGGCTGTTTGTCGCCTCCAGACCTGCGCACGGTTACGCGCTCTTTCCCGAAGAGAGCCAGGTGCTCCACCAACTTCTGCAACAGCCTCATCTGCTCAACGACACGCCGCTCCTTCTTCCCGGCGCCCTTCGCCAATCGCTGCTGGACAACCTGCTGGTGTACTTCCGCTTTCACGTTGACGGCTTCGGCCTCTTGCGCTCGCCAGCCATTCTGCACGAGGTGCTGGCCAAGGGAGGACCCTCATAACGAAGACCCTTCGCGCACATACACCCCGGGCGCTCCGGGCGCTGGAGCGGGGCCCTGCCGGTGGTAATCACGCCCCGCCAGAATCAGCGTGTCGCGCGTCAGCAGTTCTTCTTTCCAGCACAGCAGCAAGGTCGGGGCGGGCGCCGCTTCCGGGCGAAGGGCCGTTTTTCCTTGAAGCGACGGCTCGTATGTGGGTGAAGCGTCACGCCATTTGAACGACGGCTCGTCTGAAGCAAGACCCTCGTGGCCGTTGCGCACCTCCGTTGGTGTTCCAAGGGCCAGCTCGCCATTTGGCAACAAAACGCCCGATTGCAGGGGCGCGTCCGGCTTCGCGAGCACCCAAAGTGGGTACTCCCAACTGTCACCAGAAAGATACAATAGGGTATGTTGTGCTCCGTGCTCGCGCAGTGCCTCGGCAGCTTGGCGATAGCCTTCGTAAACCTCCGGTCGGTTGGCAAAATATTGCTCCTCCCGCGAAGTGGTCAGGATGCTATCCGGCCCGATCAGCGGCCGCGAACGATTGGCCAGCAGCGCGGGCAGCACGCCGAGCACGAGCAACAGCGCCGCAGCCACCCGAAAACCGAAACGCTGCCGGGACAGCCATATGCCCAACCAGGGTGCAGCCAGCACCGCAAGCGGCAAAAGCAGGCGGCTGTGCCAAATCTGCCAGCGGAGCAACGCGCCGAACAACAACCAACAGGCCACGAGCAACAGAGCATAGAGGCCCATGGATACAGCGGGAATGGGGTCGGAACCCGGCGAACGAGCCGGCGCAGTTTTCAGCCGATCCGAAAGGCTGGAACCATCCGATGAGCCAGAAGGCGCGGAAGGCTGCTGCACTGCTGAAGCGTACCTGGCAGCCGACCCGGACCCGAAACCCAAACGACGCAAGAGCCAGGAACCTATTGTTGATGCAAAAGCCGCCACCAACAACCAGGCCAGCACCGTGTTGGGGGCGTAGTCTTCGTGCAACCATTGCCCCGGACCGCTGCGCAGCACGCTGAACCCGGGACTAGCGGGCCAGTGAAAACGGCCATCGTTTACGTCCAGCCCTAAAACACCGTGCAACCCGTGAACCGTGCGTTCCAGCAAACTATTGAGCGCCGGCAGCGGGCTGCGAAGAGCAAATGCTGTGTTTTTGGCAGCATTGGAAAGACCGCCTTTCCAAACATCCGCAGGCTGCGAAATCAGGTTGACTAACGCGTAATCCGGTCCAAGCGGCGAGCCGAATGCACGCTGGTTGCGCAGCACGTGCGGCCCGGCAAAAAGCCCAAGCAGCAGGACACCGAGTGGGAGCAGCCACAGCACACGTTGCATGCGCTGTCGAAAAGCTAACGCGAGCAACAGCGCAATCAGCGGCGGAAACAGCACCCAGGCCGTGCCTTTTGTGGCGATGGCCAGGCTGGCTGCCAACACCGCCGCAACGCCGAAAATGGCCCTTCGCCCGCGCAAAAATTGCAACCCGAGCGCCAGTGTCCACGCCATAAGAGCCGCCAGCACCAAATCGTTTTGCGTGGAGCTGGCCTGCAGCACCGCCATGGGCGTTGCCGCCAGCACCAACAGCGTCCAGGAAGCACCAACGCGTGTTGCTCCAAGCGCGCGGGCAATTCGCCATACGGCGGCAGCGGCCATAAAACCCGCGGCACCTTGCAAGCCCGCGAACAACCGATCACTAGAGCCGGAAAGCAGATAGAGGTGCAAAAGCGCGTACTCCGCTCCCGGCGGTTGCGACAACTGGCGGTTGATGCCTGTTTCATAAAAAGCCACGGAACCCCGCGATGCCCATTGCGCCACCCGGGCAAGGTGGTAGGTCATGGAGTCCCAATTGTTGGGCGCGGCCAACAGCCCGATGCCCAAAACAAACACCCCCACCAACGCGGCAAAACCGATCAACAAACGCTCTGGCATGGAGCGCTGCATCCGGTAGCGCGGCAAAGCCACCGATTGCGCAAAGCGCAGGGCCAGACAAGCGGCGGCAAACAGCAACCAGCTAACTGCCAGACCTGCGCCGTTCAGTTGCCCGAAGAAACGGAGCCCTTCAACCGAAAGCAACGCCCAGGCATAAGCCGCAAGACCGGACAAGCCGAAGGCAAGGCTACGGGCAAAGCGCCGCTGCAGGATGCCGAAAGCTAAAAGCCAGGCCAGGACGGGCAAGAGCCCCATCAACCGTAACTTTCAAAATGGATTTGCTTGCGCGAAAAACCCATGTCTAAAAGGTTCTTGCGCGCGTCGCGGATCATGTCGCCCCATCCACATATGTAAAACATAACATCTTCGCCGCCGGCGCGGTCGCCGTACAATTCCTGGTAGACGGGGTGCACATATCCCTGGCGGCAACCCGGTACCGCTTCGCGCGAAAGGGTCGGGTGGTAGTGAAAACCTTCCAAATCACGCTCCAGACTGCGCATTTCTTCCACATACAGCAGATCAGCAGCCGTGCGCGTGCCAAAAATTAAATCAAGGCGTCGGTGCGGGCGCGGATGGTGATGCAGGTCGTGCAACATGGAGCGGAAGGGGGCAATGCCAGTGCCCGTGGCGATGTAGCAAACATCGTAGTCAATCGGCTCATGCAAACCCATGCGACCCAACGGAGAGGAAATCAGGATTTCGCGGCCCACCTCGCAATGGTTGAACAAAAATGCCGTGCCGGCTCCGCCGTCCAATTGCACAATGACAAACTCCAGGCGATTGGTGCCGTCCGGCCGCGAAGCAATGGAGTAGGAACGCCGGCTTTTCTTCTCCTCTTCGTGAATAGGCAATTGCATCATCACAAACTGACCGGGCTCAAAGTCGTAGCGCTCCAATTCGGGCATTTCAAAAAAGAAGCGGCGCGTGTGCTGCGAAATCGCCTCACAATGCACCAAAACGGCCCGATGCCAACTTTGACCCATAGCATAAAGATAGGGCATAAAAATAGGGAACGCCGTGCGGACCCTGCAAAGCATTCGCTGACCGGGGTCATGCCGGAACGGTTTGCAGGTCATTGTGTGGCAGCGAGTAAACGCACACTTTTCAGGCATCAATCAGGCCACTTGGGGTGGCCCAAGTCTGCAAAAACTACAGCCGTGTCCAAGTTAAAATCCGATACTTCCCGTGTCCAGTTCTGGTTGGCCGGGTTGGTCATCCCCCTTTCGCTGGTACTCGGGTGGGTGGTGTTCACCCAAATCCTGGGCAACCCAGCCAATTTTGAGGGTCAGAATCCGCTCGGAGAACCCCTGAAAGGCAACTATCTCGGGGTCATTTACAAGGGTGGCCCTTTGATGGTGGTGCTGATCGCCTTCCAGTTCATTCTGGTCACCTATGTGCTGGAGCGCTACCTGACCATTCGCAAAGCCAAAGGCAAAAGCGCGAACGCCCCGTTCATTCGCCAGGTTCGGCAGTTGATTGAGCAGGGGCGGCACCAGGAAGCCATCCAGGCATGTGACGAGCACCGTGGCTCTGCAGCCAATGTGGTACGCGAAGGGTTGACTACTTACGCCCTTCTCGCTAACAACCCCGAAATGACCGAAGAAGACAAGCGCTTACTGCTGCGCTACGAACTGGAGCAGGCCACCCAATTGGAGATTCCGCAACTGAACAACAACCTTTCCATTATTTCTACTCTGGCGCAGATTGCCACGCTGATCGGGCTGCTGGGCACAGTAACCGGCATGATTCAGGCGTTCTCGTCGCTGGCCCGAGTAGGCTCTCCAGATGCCGTGGGTCTGGCGGGAGGCATTAGCCAGGCTTTGCTCACCACGGCCTTTGGCATACCCACATCCGCGGTAGCCATCGTGGCCTATAACTATTTCAGCAGCCGAATCAGCAACATCGTCTACGCCATTGATGAGGCCACCTACGCCATCCTGCACGCGTTCAAAGTGCGGCAAAGTCAGCAAGCCGCAAAAGCCCTGACGGAAACGCCAAAACCGAATTAACCCACCCTCGTTGTTGGGCCGTTGTACAGCACACCTACGCACAAAGCCATGAGAAAAGCACCTTCCTTCTCGTCGCCCCAACTGGACATGAACCCCATGGTGGACATGGCTTTTCTGCTCGTGACCTTCTTCATGCTCACCACCACTTTCAAAATGCCCCAAGTGCTGTCCGTGAACACCCCAGCCTCTTTTGCCGACACCCGTCTACCCGAAAAAGACGTCATCATTCTAACGGTCAGCCCCGAAGGCCTCGTTTTTCTGGATGTGGACGGCAAGTTCACCCGGCAAAAATTAATCGGGAGAATGGGTGATCGATACAACATCGCTTTTAACGATGATCAGCGCGCGGCCTTTGGGTTACTCGGTGGTTTTGGTATGCCGGTTGAAGGGCTCTCGTCGTTCCTCGACCTCACTCCGGAGCAGCGAAAGTCCGTGGCCCAGCCGGGCATCCCCATGGATTCCGCTCAAAACCAATTGGCGGATTGGCTGATTCAGGCCCGGCTCATCAACCCCGCGTTTCGCTTAGCCATCCGCGCTGACCGCAACGTACCCTATTCTATGGTTGATCAACTGATCCAAACCCTGCTCGACCAGAACATCACGCGGTTCAACCTCATCACCGACCCAAAGGCGGAAAAAGCAACGGAGCCATGAACACGCATTACTCCAACTCCCACCTTTTTGATCCGGATGACCCATCTGATCGCGATGCCCGGCATACCCAACCCCCGGTTGACATGGACATGAATCCCATGGTGGACATGGCCTTTTTGTTGCTGACTTTCTTCATGTTGGCCACTACCTTCAGCCAGCCCCGAACCATGGAAATTGTTATGCCACCGAAACCGGAGCCGCAAATGGACCTGCTGGAACAACCCATCAAAGAAAGCAAAGCGCTCACTGTCATCCTGGGTAACGACGATCAGGCACACTGGTACCGCGGCGTAACTGAGCCAGAGCTGCATATCATTCCCTACGGAGCTGCCGGGCTGCGGCCTATGCTGGTACGCTTAAACAGCGAAGTCCCGGAGTTGGTGGTGCTGATCAAACCCTTGCCAGACAGCCGCTACGAAAACCTGGTGGATGTACTTGATGACTTGACCCTCGCCGGAATAGAACGCTACGCGCTGGTTGAGCTCTCAGACGTCGATGAAGCGTTGTACCGCGCCGGCAAGACACTCCAAAACAGCGGCCCGTGAAAAGCCCGCAGCCACAAGGGGAGTACCTGGATCTGGTCTTTGAAGGCCGGAACAAAGCATACGGTGCCTACCGCCTGCGCAAGACAGAAGACCGGCATACAATCATCGGGTTTGTTGCGGCTGTGCTGCTGGTGATGTTGCTCTTGTCTGTGCCGCTGGTTTTGTACCGGGTGCAACAGCGCCGGGCTGCGCAGGCACCTGTATTGCAGGAGCGCATCGTCACGTTCTCGCAACTGTCGGCGCCGCCGCCCATAGAACAACCCGCGATTCCCCCCGAAATACAAACGGTGGCTCAGGCCAGCCGGGCCTATTTGCCCCCGGTGGTTAAACCAGACAAAGAGGTGCCCGATAAGGTGTTAATGCCCACGGTCGAAGAGCTGTCGTTCCAGCAGCCAGGATCCGTCACCGCCCCCGGCGACTCGTTCGTTTGGCTGCCAACCCCACCCCCCGCACCCGCCGCAAAGCCCGAGCCAGCCGCGCCGAAGCCCCCCCCAAAACAACCTGTGTTCCAAATCGTGGAGGTCATGCCCGAATTCAGTGGCGGTGAAGCGGCCATGTATGCGTTCCTCAGAGAAAACATGGTTTACCCTACGGTTGCTCGCGAAAACGGCATCGCTGGAAAGGTGTTTGTGCGCTTTACCGTTCAGGCCAATGGCCGCGTAACCGATGTCAGGGTCGTCCGCGGCATTGGCGGCGGTTGCGATGAAGAATCCATCCGGGTGGTCCGATCCATGCCCCCCTGGAAGCCAGGCGTACAAAGCGGGCGACCTGTAGCCGTGGAGTTCACGTTGCCCATCAACTTTGTGATGAGCAAATAAGCTGCACGAAAACAACCCTTTGAGGCCAAGGGCAGTGCTACAGGGTGCTTCTAAAAACTCCAGAGACAAGGCATGCCCGATTTTTAACACCGGAGTTTACTCTTGTAAATGAGGATGTTAAAAATTGGACATAACGCAGGATATGGAGTTTTTAGGAGTATCCTACAGGGTGTAGCTCACGCGGAGGGTGTAGTTGCGCGGAGGATCAATGCGCGCCGGACGAATAGCGTACTCGCGGTTCATCACGTTCTTAACAATTCCCGTGACGTTGATGTGATCGCCGATCTTAACCCCTGCGCGAAGGTCCCAGATCCAGTCGCCGTTGTTGTTTTGTTCGCGAAACTCGGCCACATCGGGAAGCAAAATTTCGAAGATGGCATCAATGCACTCCATGTGGCTGTAATACTGAAGGTTGGTTCCCAGCGTCAGCGTACCCAACGTGATTTCGCTTTCTGCTTTGAACGTGTGCTGGTTGCGGTAACTCAACAGGTTTTCATCGCAAGAGCTAAGCTCGTCAAGCTCGGGCGTGAATTCCTGGTACTCGGGTTTGATGTAGGTATATCCTCCCATCAGCGTTACAGGATGTTTGCCCACTTTGCCCGTTCCCCCCAGCGTAAATTCGGTGCCGTAAATCCGCGTATCGCCAATGTTGCGGCTTTGGAAACCGCTCAACAGGCCTTGCTGGAAAAACGTGAATTCCATCATAGCCAGGTATTCCTGGTAGAAAAAGCTCAAATCAGCCAGCATGTCAAACTTGCCAATGCGCAGCCCCTGTTTGATGCCGATTTCGCTGTTCCAACCCGTTTCGGAAACCAAATCCGGGTTGGGGGCAACAATGGGTGTAAGCGGACTGGGTGGACCACCCCCTAAACTGGTCTGAATAAACTTTTCCGCAATGGTTGGAAAGCGGTAGCCCTGGCCCCAGGAGGCGCGGATGTACGTGTACTCAGCGATCTGGTAATTGGCGCCGGCGCGGAACACAAACTTCTGCTCAGTATCCGTAAATGAAATCTTGTTGGCTTCGAGGCGTCCGCCCAACGTGATGTTGAGCGTGTTGAAAAACTTTTTGTCCACCTGCGCATACCCGGCAAAGTTGCTGCCGTTCAGCGGATCGCCTACTTGTACAAACTCAGTACCCACCCTCACAGAGTCGGCGTATAGATCGGCGGTTACCGATACAGCGTTGGCTACGCCGCCCATCGTCAGCGTCAGGTTCTGGTCTTCAAATTGGCGCTGATATTGGTATTCGCCGTAATAGAACTTAGAAAAGTTGCCCTGATCGTTGTTGTTGTCGTTGTCCACCTGGTTGTAGCGCAATTGCACGCGATGCCGGTTTCCCCGGCTATCAAAGTAGTTCAGGAAGGGGTCAATGGTCAGGCGAAAGCCCTTCGTAATCGTCGGCAAACCAATCAAATCCCAAGACTTGTAAGCCTCTGCACCTTGCCCATTCCAGATAAAAAAGCTTCCGCTTTCGCCAACCTGCGAATTCAGGTTTAACCCCACGGAAAGTCCGTCTACTTTGGCAAAACGGTAACGCGTCAACAAGCTTAGGCGACCGCGGTTGTCAAATTCACCCTGGCGAAAACTCTCCTCTTTATAAAAATATCCGCCGGCCGTGACGTCCAGCCGTCCAAATTTTTTGCGGTAAGCAACACTCAAACCGGTCTGGTGCGGAGTTTGCACCGTATCGGATTCGCGCCAGAACGCTTTCTGTACGCCGTTGCTGTCTATGTTATTGCGGGGATTGTTGTAGAGTGTACCAAAGGTGGAGATTTGGAAAAAAGGTTTGGTCACCGGCTCGGCACTGCGCAGGTTAATGATGCCATTGATGGCGCTGGACCCGTACAAGGCTGAAGCAGCCCCTTTAATGATTTCTACCTGACCAATGTTCTCAATCGGCACCGTCGACCAGTTCGGAAAGCCGGCATCCGCCTGCAGAATGGGCATGTCGTTGTACAACAGCAGCACCCGTGTACCTGCACCGTAGCTGTACCCGGCTCCACCGCGAATGTTCACCTGGCCATCCAACACATTCACGCCGGGCACCCGCGAAATGGCATCGTCCACCCGAACTGCGTTGATGTTTTCCAACTGCTTGGGCAGGATAATTTCCATGGAAACAGTTTCTTCGCCGAGCTTCTTTTCAAACCTGGAGCCGGTTACCACCACTTGGTCCATCAAGCGACTTGCCAGCGTTAGGGAAATGTTCAGAATCTGCGTTTGCCCGCCCACCAATTGCAATTCGTACTCTTCTTTCTCGTACCCGACATACGTGATGCGCAAAATGGCTTCACCTTCGGGCAGGCTGAGTCGGTAGTTGCCGTTCTCATCTGTAGAGGCACCAGTCTGGCTGTTGAGCTCCAGAATGTTCACACCGATGAGGGTTTCGCCGGATTCGGCGTCGCTGATTTGACCGGTTACCGCAGCTTGTTGCCCTTGCACGAGCATAGCGGAAAAGCCTGCCAGAAGTACCGTCAGTAGAATTCCTTTCATGCCGAAGTTGAAGTGAGAGATAGAGAAAATAGTTGCCCACACCCTGGAATCCTTGTAACGCCAGGCAGGGCAAGTCCGCAAAAGTCGGGCTAATATCGGGAATCCATTTTCTAACCACCAAATGCGCCTTTTCCTCCTCCTGCTGTTTTGTGTTGTCCTCCCCATCGGTAGGCCAGGCAGTACCATGGCCCAACAAGCGGGGGAAGGGCTTTCTGGCAGCAGCACAGCGGGTATGAGGAACGCAGCGGCCGTGCGGGTTGACCCCGGCTTCAGCAGGCTTGATGTGGGTACGTCGCTGCAAACGCCAGAGCTCGCCTGGAACCGCAGGGCCCTTCCCCCGGAAAACACGACCTGGCAAACGCAAGGCCGGCCTATGCCCCACACGGGTTTTGGCACCGCCAACCATTGGTTTCGGCTTCCTGTGGCCGTAACCGATAGTGCACAGCGGGTGCTGGTGCTGGAGATCGGGTTGGCTCAGGTACCGGAAGTGACGGTTTTTGTGCAGCGCGGGGCCGCGCTCGATTCGTTTGCCACCGCTGGCACGCGCTGGCCGTTCCACGAACGGGTGCTTCCCTACCGGCTGCCGGCGTTTCCGCTGGTGGCTTCTTCGGGCGAAACGCTCCAGGTCTTCGTGCGACTGCGAGGCGATGGCACCAACCGCAATCTGCCGTTTGTGCTGTGGGACAAAGACCGTTGGGTTGCGCAGCGCCGCACGCGTTTGACGCAGAACACGGCGTTCTTTTCGGTGATGAGCACCATTGCGGTGTTCGGGCTGATTATTTCATTGGTGATTGCCACCCCATTTCGGTGGCCCTGGTTTGGTTTTACGCTTTGCGGAACCGGGCTCACTGCGGTGTACACCGGCCTGGCGCATGCCTGGCTTTGGCCCGGCAGCTTGTTTTGGCAAACCGCTTCGCTGCAACTGCTGGCCAACGCTACTTTTTTTGCAGGCGTGGCGTTGTTGCAGGTGCTTTACCGCACCCGAGTTGAGTTTCCTGCGCTGAATCGACGGTTGGATTGGCTTCGTCGCGCGCTGGTGCTAAGCGCGCTTTTGGCCTTTGCCCTTCCCTGGGTCACTCCGGCGGTTCGCACGGTATTGTTCTGTGCCAATGAAGTGGTTTTTCTAGTGGCTTGCGCACTTATTCTGGGCTCGGTGTGGACCATTCATCGGCAAAAACGGCTGCGGGAGCCTTTGCTGATGCTGGTTGCCCTTGCCCCCCAATTGCTCGCCATCAGCCTCCACGCCTTGCAAAACCTGACGCTGTTGCATCCGGGACCGGGCCTTTTCGCCCTGGATTGGCTTGGGGTCAGTACCGTCACCATTTTGCTCACCCTCATTCTTTTGCGCCGCATTCGCTTGCTGATGGACGAGGGTTTTCAAGTGGTCAGCGAAGCCATGGTGCAGCGCCGGCAAAACACCTACGCGCTGCTCAGCCGCGAATCTGAAGTGCGAAAGGCCATTGGCCAGGACATTGACCAGCGTTTAGGACCGCTGATGCACAACATTCACCAGGAACTTGCCGCGTTTCAACCCCCGCTGGATGACCTGCTCGAGCAACTGAGCGCCGCGCAGGCGGAAATCCGGGGCATTTGCGACAACCGCATTCCAACCAACCTGACCGAGCACGGTTTGGTGCAGGCCCTGCGCGAAATCATTCGACCGCTGGAAGTGGCGGGCACGCAAGTGCTTTGCCATTACCCGCGCCCCCGGCGGCTGGAGAAGCTGGATCTGTTGTACCAACTCGTGCTGTTTCGCATCGCGCAGGGTCTGCTGAACAACGTGTACAAGCATGCGCAAGCGCGCAAGGTGGAGCTGACCATGCAGGTGAATCGGGGAAGGGTGTTCCTGGACTTGCGCGACGATGGGGTTGGCTTTGAACCGGATCGCGCGGGGGGTGGGGGGCGGGGCCTGGCCATCATTCGCCAGCGCGTGGAAACGCTGGGTGGCAAGTTTGCGCTGCAATCGCGCAAGGGGGGGGGCAGCTATTTTGAGGTGCAAATCCCAGTAAAGTTCTAAGCGTTGAAGGGCTTTATCCTATCCCTGTGGTTGCTGTGGCTACCTGTTCTGCCGGGGTTGCAGGCACAGGCTGTCTACCCGCTTGACCAGAACTTCTCCTGTCAGTTTTTGACGGAGTTGCGCACCCCGCATTCATTGGACACCATACGGTTTCAAACAGTGATCCGCAACACCAGCACCCGCGATCTGGATCTGATCCTGGAACTGCGCAATCCTTTTGTGCGCCACATAGGCGTCGTTTGGAAGCTGCCCGGGCGAAATGCTCTCGCGTTTTACACCGGTGCTTCGCTGCCTTTTGGCGAACGCCCCTTGCCCACCCGCTACTTCACCTTTGCCCTGCATTTACCCGCCGGAGAAAGTGCCACGCTGGATCTGGCCCTCCAAAACCAGGGCTTCCGCGACCGCATCGTCGTGGAACTTCACGAACAGGGCGCTTACGAAATGCTGGGGAACCGGCGAATAACGGTATTGGCTACTTACTTGTCAGCGGCCATATTCACCCTCGTTTTCGGATTTATTATTCTGGCAGTCATACGCGCTTACATCAGATTTTCTTTTATCTATTATTTTAGCATTGGATTGCTGCTCGTAGCCACCCTGCAAGGGCTGGGTTATCAATACGGCTGGCCCCATTCGCCAGGGGTGCAAAGCGTCATGAAACCCATTTTGCTCAACGCCACCTTTCTGGGGGGATTCCGCTTTCTCCAGCGATTCTTTTTGACGGAAATGGAATTTCGCTGGATAGACCGTAGCATATATTTTCTTATGTTTGGGTTGGCGGCATTGGCCAGTGCAGCGTTAGCTACCCCCTGGATGGGGCCCGAGGGTCTCCAGCTCTACCAGGCAATCAACGATGCCTGGTTTTTGGTCTGCACAGGCACTGTTGCCATTTTGCCCCTGGTCTATTTTGCCCGGACCCTCGTTCGCGAAGCCTTTTGGTTTTGGGTAGCCTATTCGGTGCTGATGTCAGCAGTATTTACCGGAATTGGCGGTGGTTTGGGTTGGTTCCAAACCAGCCCGATGCTCGATTCCTGGATTTGGTCCGGGGTCTTGTTGTTGCACATCGTGGTGTCCGGTCTTATTCTGGAACGGGTGCGTTTGGTGGTTGAGACCCAGGCGCGCGCCCGGCAGGATCTGGATCGCGAAAAATTGCGCCAACTCCGCGATTTGGTCATCCAGGAAGAAATGGAGCGCGACCGCATTGGGGCAGACTTACACGACGAAGCGGGCTCGCGCTTTGCGGCCATGAAAATGGCGCTGTCGCGGATGGCCTACCGGGAAACTGACGCCAACAAAGCAAGCGCGCTGGCAGCCATTATAGCGGAAGTGGACGAAATCTGTGATCAGAACCGGAACATTTCCCACCGGCTGCTATCGGTGAGCCTCCACCAGGTAGGGCTGCCGGAAGCGCTGCGCGAGTACCAGGCTCGCCTGCTATCCAAGGGCCGCCACGTGGTTTTCCGCCCTTCGCCCGGATTGCTCAACGACCTGAGCGACACCGCAGAAATTCTGATATACCGCGTCATCCTTGAAGTGGTGGAAGGGCTGTATGAACACGCCACAACCTTCCGGATTCTGGTCCAGGACAGCGACGATGGCAATGAATTAGTCCTCACTGTGGAGCCCTTGGATGAACCACTGCTGCCCCCTCCCCCCGACAGTCTAACCCTGAGCAGCCTGCGCACGCGCTTGGCACTGTTCAGCACGTCGCGAGAGGAATCGCTGCAAATTCTGGAATCCGGCCTGCGCATTTGGTTGCCGAAGAGGGTGGAGCGATTAATTCACGAATAGTATACAAGCTCAAACCAACCCATACCTCGCCGCCCACCCGATCAGTTCGGCAACATTCTTGGAGCCCGTTTTGTGCAACAAGTTCTTGCGGTGCGTATCGACAGTATTCTTTGAAATGAACAATTGTTCAGCAACTTCCTGGCTGTTCAGCCCTTCGGCAAGTTTGGCGATCACTTCCTTTTCGCGCTCAGAAACATCGGGGCGGGGAAGTGTGTTTCGCCGTTCAGCGCGGGCCTGGTTGTCTTCTTCGGATTGAAAAAACTCACCGCCAGCCATGACCCGCTGCAGGGCTGTCATCATGCGGCCTTTGTCCAGGTTTTTGAGCAGGTATCCGTCAGCACCGGCGTAACGCGCCTGCCGAATGAGCGGGTCTTCATCGTAGTCCGTCACCATGATAACTTTGACCTCCGGACGTTCCTCTTTAAGTTTGCGCGTTGCCTGCAGGCCATTCATAACCGGCATTTCTATGTCCATCAGGACCAGGTCCAGATCCAAGCCTCTGATTTTTTCCAACAATTCTTTGCCATTCACCGCTGTACCGACGATTTCAATGTCGCGTTCTTCCTCCAACAAGCTGCTAAGCCCGAGTCGCGTAATCATTTTGTCTTCGGCAATAAAGAGACGGGTAGGGTTCATGGAACGTGGGTTGGTTTAACGCCAGCCGGGCTTGGCATTGTTCTCAAAGGTGTAGTCCGTGGTCTTGAGCGTTCTGCCGTTTTGGTGTACCGCAGTAGTGGTAAAAACCACCATGTTGCCCGCGGAAGACCCGAGCAGGGAACCCCGGTTCCAAGTCAGGTCGGGCGCCATGCAAAACCATCGCTTCGGTAGTGCCTCTGGTGGCACGATACTCATTGCAAATATAGGCTTCCGGAACCTCCGGTGCCTGCGAAAAAGTAGCGGTCATCCCTTTCACCATGGAGGCAATAGCCGCTGAATCCAAACCCATCGGTTGCGATGGGTTTGGGGCTTTTAGTAATGCGCTACCTGCAAACAACAGGAACAATACTGTGTTTTTAATTGTATTTGATTTTAAAATGGGTGTTTTTCATTACTTCTCTAAAATGCTTCTCATTGCTGCAATGGAGTCAGTAAAGCCGTTCCCTTTCCCAAATTGAATCGGGCTATCATTCATTTTATTTACGGATTCATTTATAAAAAATGTATTGTGCTCGTCATGATAACTCATCCACACACTGAGTTCAAAAAGGCGCTGGTTCTGAAGGCCCGCAACCACCCTATCATTGTCTGTAGGCAAAAAGCAGAGCCCGCCTATGAACGCCGCAAGCTTTTCAAGATCAATGCTCACTCCATCGTACACAAGTTGTTCATAAAGTGTTTTTAAAAATATATTATCGATGTTGACGTGATCAGCTGCTTTGATGTCAGCCAGAACCACATTGTACCTGGTCAACCCGTTTGAAACCAGCCAATATTTTTTTCTTTCAAGGTAGAACAGGTTAGCATTCCATTTGCCCAGCGCACTAGCCTCCCCTTGGCAATCTTTAGAAATCAACTTTTTAGCCAATTTCTCAAGCTTCCTTGTTGTATGAATGTTTGTTTTTATCATACAAAATAATAGACATTAGCCGTAATCTGCCCGAATGGCTGCATAAAACCCATCCCTAAAGTAATCCAATGTCGCCCTATAACCATCAAAAAAAGGCAAAATCTTGCCTGACCGCCGCAGCGCAAACCAACAAACTTACGGGCATCTCTAAAAACCCCATAGTTAAGGCTTGCCCAAATTTTAACACCGGTGTTTACTGCTGTTAATGAGGATGTTAAAATTTGGGCGTAACGCAGGATATGGGGTTTTTAGAGAAGCCCTTATTTAATCCGCCCGTTCAACACCAGCCGAACACCCAGGTAAGCCTCGCGGCCGTGCATGGAAGCGTACGCATACGCCGTGTCAAAGTAAGGACTGAACCCCACAGCAGCGGAAGGGTCGTCCAGGCCCGCCAACGGCGATCCAGGCTGCCGGAAATTGCCCAGGTTTTGCACCCCGGTATAGACGCTGAAGCGCTCGGAAAACACCTTGGTCAGTTGCACGCTTTGCTGGGCGAAGGGCTCACTGCGCTGTGGCCGCGGCTCGGCCAGCAATTGACCGTCCGGCCCCAGATCGTACACCGCCGGCAACGCCATCGCTCCCGTTACGCGCAAGGTATAGGCCAGGGTCAGCTCCGCCCGATCCCAGCGACCGTTGACCAGCAACACCCCGGACCATCGCGGCGCGAACGGCACCGCTTCGCGCTCCATCAGCCCTTGTTGGTTGCGCTCACTGCGTTGAACATCCTGCCAGGTGGCAGACACCTGAAAACCGAGCACCGATGCCCATTGGTATTGCAGCGATGCCGCCAAGCCGCTGGTGTAGCCAAAGCCTTCGCTGTTGGCGTAGATGATTTTGCCAGGTTGATCGTAATCGGCCAGGATCTGTTGCTCAAAACGGGTGTAAAAAGCATCAGCGGTTAGTGTACCCGATCCCCGACGGCTGAAAAACTCCTGGCTGGCACTCAAGGTAGTGTTCCACGAGCGCTCCGGAGCCAGCGGTCCGTCAAGGACCACCTGGCGCTGGCCGGTAACAAACGCGTGGTCTTCGGTGAACAGGTTCAGGGTTCTAAAGCCCGTACCAGTGTTAAACCGGAAAGCGCGCAGCGGGCTGGGCTGCCATTTCAGCGCCAGACGTGGAGCTGGGATCCAACCGTGTTGTTCCTGGCGGTCCAGCCGCAGCCCGCCGAGCAGCGTCCATTCCGGGTGCGGTTGCCACTGGTCCTGCACAAACACGCCCGGAATAGTCTGGTGCAACAGGCTCCCGCCCGGGCCAGAGCCAAGACTGTCCGGCGCGGAACCCTGATCGGTAGCCGCCGTGTTGTCGTCGTAGAATTGGTAGCGCAGCACCAGCCCCGCCATTCCCTCGTGGTCGCCGCGCGCAAACGACCAAAGGCCTTGCAAAAGCCCCGTCCGCTGCACGGCGCGATAGGCGGTTTGCCCGTACCGGGAGTCTTGGTTGTGCGCACTCAACGCCATGTCCAGCCGCAAATCAGCCGCAGTAGGCAAAGTGTAGGTGCCGAGCATTTCGGCCCGCAGCGTGTAAATGCTCTCGCCGTAAATACTGTCCGACCCGCGCATATCGCGGTAAGCACGATCGCGCAAAAAAGGCTCCACGCCGTTGCGGCGGTCTTCGGCGTAGCCCTTCACGGCCAGGGTCAAGGGCTTGCCGCTTTTGCGGTGCAGCGACCATTTGTGAAACAGCGACCAGCGGTCCAGCAAAACGCCATCGCCAAAACCGTCACCGTTTCGGTCCTCGTATCGGTTCGAATAGGCCCCGTTCACCGCGCTGTACCCCCGCGATTGTCCAATTTGGTGGCCCGCCACCACGCTGAGATAGGCTTCTGCGTGCTGCGTGGCGAGCAGGTCAATTTCAAAGGCGGGAACCGCCGCCGGGTCCTTGGTAATGATGTTGATAACCCCGCCGACCGCCTCTGAACCGAACAAGGTGCTGCCCGGGCCCTTGACCACTTCCACCCGATCCATGATCAGGTTGGGGATGCCGTTGAGCGCATAGGTCGCCGCCAGGCTGCCGTACAGCGGCATTCCATCCAGCAAAACTGCCGTGTACGAACCCGGTAATCCGTTGATGCTGATGCTGTTCGTAAAGCAAACCCCGCAGGCCACCACCTCCTGCACCCCGTTGATCAGTGCGATGCTCTCCACCAGCGATGCCCCGGGTGTTGGCAGGTATGTGGCCAAAGCCTCTGCTGAGAGCACCTCCACCCGCGCCGGGCTGGCCGACAAATATGTCTCGCGAAGGCTGGCGCTGACCACCACCGTTTCCAGGGCCAGCGGAGTCAAAAACAGGTCAAAGATTCCTTCAGGAGACCGGTCTACCTCCACCCAGGCGGGCTCGTAGCCTACGGCGCTTATTTTCAGTCGAAACGGCACGTGGGCAGGCACCGGCATTCGAAATCGGCCAAGGCTGTCTGCAACCGTGCCGGTCTGGGTGCCTGGAATCCAGACATGGGCATACGGTATCGACTCTGGTTTGTCGCTGGCCTGGCTGGATGTCCAGACCGTGCCGCTGAGCACCGAATCCGGTTGAACGGGCCCTCCCCCAACAACCTGTTGAATCCCGGAAGGCAATTTTAACGCCGCAGGGCTTGCCAAGAGCCCTGAGGCAGCCAAAAGGCCGCTCAAAAGCACTAGAACCATTCCCCCGAAACGCTTTGCTTCCATATTCGATGTGAATTTCTGGAAGCAAAGAAAATAATTTAGACTGGTTTAAAAAACTTTTCTGACGAGTTTAACTTAATATTGTTCGTTTAATCGCCCATATGTCGCCGAAACTTCCGGCGGGTTCATGCCGTTTGAACTGCAACCGCTTTAGGAAAGTGGGAATGTTTTTTACCGAAACCGCGGACTTGTCTACAATTTTACCATCATATCCTACGCTTGCTCAATTTAGGTGCCAGGGAGCTTTGGAAATAGGCTGTTTACCCTCAACTTTAGGCAAGCCCAAAACCCGCATCCTGCCTATGCAGCGTTTTTACCCGGTGGTTCTTGTCCTGATTTGCCTGCTTCAATTCGGGTTTCCTGCAGCCGCTCAACTGGATTTTAGCACCCGTTCAGCGGCTGACAAAGCGCTGTATCCCTTTGTGCATGGCGTTGCTTCCGGCGATCCCCTCCACGACCGGGTCATCATCTGGACACGGCTGACCCTGCCTGATTCCGGCCACATCGCAGTAACCTGGCGAGTGGCTACCGACACGGGCTTTCAGGACATTGTCCGCACTGGCACCGCCATCGCGTATACCTGGCGCGACCGCACCGTTAAAGTAGATGTTGACGGCTTGCAGGAAAATCGCTGGTACTATTACGAGTTTGAATACGAAGGCCGGCGCTCGCTCATTGGGCGCACCCGCACCGCGCCTATCGGCCCGGTAGATTCCGTGCGCATCGCCGTGCTTTCCTGTACCTGCTATCAATGCGGGTTCTTTAACCCCTACGCCAGCATAGCCGAGCGCAATGACCTGGATCTGGTGGTGCATGTGGGCGACTACTTTTACGAATACCCCGCAGGCGGCTATGGCTTCAATCCGGTGTTGAACCGCCTGGATGAGCCCGCAGGTGAATTGATCACCCTCGGTGATTACCGCATCCGTCATTCCTGGTACAAGCTAGAACCCGATAGCCGACGGATTCACCAGCAGTATCCTTTCATCATCATATACGATGATCACGAGTTTGCCAACGATTCCTGGAAAGGCGGGGCGCAAAACCACGACGAGCTGACAGAAGGACCCTGGTCTGCACGCATGAGGGCAGGCTACCGAGCCTGGTTGGAATGGATGCCGGTGCGAGAGCCCGAGGTCACGGATGACTACCTGGCCTACCGTAACATTCACTATGGTGACCTAATTGACTTTATCGTTGTGGATACGCGCACCCAGCGCGATCAACAAGATTTGTCCCGCATTGATGACGAAACGCGCACCATGCTCGGCCCGGTACAATACGCCTGGCTCGTTGCCCAACTCACGCAAAGCACGGCACAATGGAAGGCCCTGGTTAACCAGACCATGATGGCTCCGCTAGAGGTTTTCGGGGGAAATGTCTGGTCCTTCGAGCAATGGGACGGCTACCGCGCAGAGCGCACCCGGCTATTGGACACAGTATTAAATGGGGGCGTCCAAAACTTTGTCGTCCTCACCGGCGACATTCACTCTGCCTGGGTGGCCGATATTCGCCATGGCACTGGAAGCGCCGGAGTAGAGTATGTGGTCACTTCCAGCACAGCCCTTAACCGAGGCATCTCTACCTGGTCTCCTTTGGTCTTGCAAATTCTCAATCCGCACATTAAGTACATCGATCTGAACAGGCGCGGCTACATGATCATTGATTTCAACCAGCAGCGCACGCAGTGCGATCAAATCTTTGTGCCTTCGGTAGAGTACAAAACCACGGAAACGACCGTTGGCGCAAGCTGGCAGGTTTTGTCCGGAACCAGGAACAACATTCCTGCATCCGGCCCCTCGGTAAGACTAAAGCCGGGACCTATTCAACCTCCGCTCTACCCGGTAAACTCCTGCCTGATCCCGCAAAACCCTAGAACCCGCAGTGTAGGCTATACTTCGGCCAACGTGGAATGGGACGCCAGCCTGGATGCGTATCTGTACCAGTTAGAAGGTCGTGTGGCTGGCTTAGAAGAGCTCACCTTTACCCGCTACGCCCGCAACAACTGGCGCTACCTTGGTACGCTCCAAGAAAATGTCACCTATGAATGGCGGGTCAGAACGCTGTGCAAATCAGGGGCTCAATCGCTCCCAACCGATTGGCTGTCCTTCAGTACCGGGTCTAGCGAAGACAGCGATTTGGACAATGACAGCATCCTTCGCAGCGAGGCTCCATTGTTGCTCAGTGTGCAACCGTCGCCCTTTCAATCGGTGCTGGGCATTCACTTCCAAATTGAAGAAAACAGCTCCGTGCGCTTTGAACTGATCAACATGCAGGGCATTCAGGTGTTGACAGAAACATTGGATCTCGTTCCCGAAGGCCTGCACTTCCACGAATTGCACATACAGAACTTCCTGGAATCCGGGGTTTACCTCCTGCGCATAAGCAACGGCGAGCAGTTTGTGGAAACGCGGGTCGTGAAAGAATAAAGGGTACTTCTAAAAACCCAGATCCTGCGCCTGCCCCTCTTCTGTTACCGCTCCTTCGCGGCTCTCCGCTTCGACGCCCAGCGCTTCGGCCATGCCGGTTAAAATGACGAAGGCCTGTTTCATGCTGCGCACATCTTCGAACGTGAGTTGCAGGCGACCGCGCGCCTCTTTCATGTGGCACTTGCCCGGATGGCTCTGCACGTAGCGGATCAGGTTGGCGAACAATTTAGAGCTGTAGTACGCACTCTCCTGGTTCTCCAAAAAGTAGCAGCGCAGCACGTGCTGCTTGAAAATGATGCGTTCAAACCCTAATGACACGGCTAACCAACGCAGTCGCACGCCGTTGAACAGCTCTTCGACCTGCCGGGGAAGGGGGCCGAAACGGTCCTGCAACTGTTGGCGGAAAGGCCCCAGCGCGGCTTCGTTCGGCACGTTGTCCAGTTGCGTGTAAAGGCTCAGGCGCTCGGCCACCGAATTCACGTATTGATCCGGAATGAGCATTTCCAAATCGGTGTCAATCTGGCAATCCGTGACGTAGCGTTGCGTGCGCTCCAGCTCATCGGCAAAGAGGTCTTTGAAGTCGGTGCTCTTGAGCTCGGCGATGGCTTCGTCCAGGATCTTGTGGTACATCTCAAAGCCGATTTCCGCCAGGAAACCACTCTGCTCGCCGCCTAGTAAATTGCCCGCTCCGCGAATGTCCATGTCGCGCATGGCTATCTGGAAACCGCTGCCCAACGACGCAAATTCTTCGATCGTCTTTAAGCGTTTGCGCGCATCGCTCGAAAGCATATGCGTAGGCGGTGCAAACAGGTAGCAGAACGCCTTCTTGTTGCTGCGGCCTACGCGTCCCCGCAACTGGTGCAAGTCACTCAAGCCAAAATTCTGGGCGTGGTGGATGATGATGGTGTTCGCATTGGGAATGTCCAGGCCGCTTTCCACAATGTTGGTGCACACCAGAATGTCGTACTGGCGGTTGATGAACTTGAGCATTCGCTCTTCCAACACATGCCCTTCCAGCTGACCATGCGCCACGCCTATGTCCATGTCCGGACAGAGCTGGCGAATCATGGCCGAAATCTCCTCAATGTCTTTGACGCGGTTGTGCACAAAAAACACCTGACCACCGCGGTATACTTCATATTGAATGGCCTCGCGGATCACGTTGGGATCAAAAGACTTGAGTTCAGTGTGAATCGGTTGGCGGTTCGGCGGTGCTGTGTTGATGATGCTCAGGTCGCGCGCGCCCATCAAACTGAATTTTAGCGTCCGGGGAATGGGCGTTGCGGTCAGGGTCAGCGTATCGATGTTTGCTTTGAGCTCCTTAAGCCGCTCCTTGATGGCCACCCCAAACTTCTGCTCTTCGTCAATGATCATCAAGCCCAGGTTCTTGAACTTGACCTGCTTGCCGACGATTCCGTGCGTGCCGATGAGGATGTCCACCTTGCCGGCGGCAAGGCTATCGAGCGTGTCTTTTTTCTCTTTGGCGCTCTTAAAGCGATTGATGTACTCCACGCGGCACGGAAAATCCTTGAGCCGCTCGGAGAACGTTTTGTAGTGCTGCAACGCCAAGATGGTGGTGGGCACCAACACCGCAACTTGTTTGCTATCGGCCACCGCTTTAAACGCCGCGCGAATTGCGATCTCGGTTTTGCCAAAGCCAACGTCGCCGCAAACCAGGCGATCCATCGGGCTGGGCGATTCCATGTCGCGCTTGATGTCTGCCGTTGACTTTTCCTGGTCGGGCGTGTCTTCGTAGAAAAACGACGCCTCCAACTCGGTCTGCATGTAAGTGTCGGGCGAAAAGGCGAAGCCTTTGGCTGCCTTGCGCTTCGCGTACAATTGAATCAGATCGCGCGCAATGTCTTTAACTTTGGTGCGCGTGCGGCGTTTCAGGTTTTCCCAAGCATCGGTGCCCAGCTTGTTCACCTTGGGCGGTTCGCCCTCCTTGCCCACGTGCTTGGCGATCTTGTGAAGCGAATTGATTGGCACGTAAAGCAGATCGTTGTCGCGATAAACCAGGCGCACTGCCTCCTGCACCTGCCCGTTGACCTCAATTTTTTCGAGCCCCGAATAAGTGCCTACCCCGTGGTCAATGTGTGTCACGAAATCGCCGGGCACCAGGTCGCGAATTGCCCGGAGGGTCAGCGCCTCCGAGCGCGAATAACCCCGTTTGATGCTGTACTTGTGGTAGCGCTCAAAAACCTGGTGGTCGGTGTAGGCAGCCAGCCGCGCCCCCGAGTCAATGAAACCGTTGGCCAGTGATGCTGAAACCGGCTGGTACTCCGGCGGCTCTGCGGCGTTGTTGGCGGCGTTATGTGTGCCGCTACTCCGCGCCTGGAGGTCTGCAAAAATCTGCCGGAAACGCTCAATCTGGCGCGGGTTGGAGCAGTACAGGTAATTGTCCAGGCCCTCATTGCTGTTGCGCTTTAAATCGGCAATCAGCAGGTCGAAATTCTTGTTGAACGACGGTTGCGGCCGCGTCCCGAATTCAATGCGAACGGCGCCCGGCATGCGCGCCTCCGATCCGGTTTCAATCACGGGCAGCAACGTTAAGTCTTCCAGAACTTCCGGCTGCGTTGTGAACAATTGTTCAAATGAATAGCGCACCAGCAAGTGTTGGTCGTCAAGAGTCTTGACACTTTTAAGTGCGGTAGCCATGGCTGTGGCCTTTTCCGCGCAAACCCCCAGCACTTCGATCAGATGGCGCGCATCGCTCAACCACAAAACCGATGCCGCCGGCAAGCTCTTCAGCAGGTCCTGCTTGCGCTCCTGGTCAAACTCCGTTTGGATGTTCGGCACGATCGTAACCTGCGCAATGTTTTTGGTGGAGAGTTGACTCTCCGGTTCAAACACGCGGATGGAATCCACGACATCACCAAACAATTCCACACGGTATGGAAGTTCGTTTCCGAAACTAAACATGTCGATGATGCCGCCGCGTATACTGAACTGTCCCGGCTCATACACAAAATCAACCGGGTGGAATCCGCTCTCCACCAGCACGTCCATCAAAAAAGCCGTATCCAGCTTTTCGCCCTTAGTAATGTACAAGGTTCGGTGCTGCAGTGCTGCCGGACTTACAATGCGCTCAAACAGCGCCTCCGGGTAGGTGACAATGAGCTCACCGCGCGTCGTTGAATTGGCCAGTCTGTTTACCGCCTCGGTGCGCAGCAAAACATTGTTGGCATTGACCTCATCAAAACGCCCTGGCTGCTTAAACGAATCGGGAATAAAGAGCACATCCTTGCGCTCCAGGAGGCTCTGCAAATCATTTAAGAAATATGCGGCCTCTTCTTTGTCGTGCAACACAAAGCAGTGCGTACCCTTGTGCTCCTTGAACAGCGCAGCCGCTATCACCGCCGCGGCCGAGCCCACTAGTCCCTCCAGGTGCAGCCGCGCGGGGGGGGTGTCCTGCAGGTGAGAAATCGCTTGCTGAATCCGTGCATCGCCTCGGTAGCGATCCAGCAGGGTAGGCTTGTCCATCCGAGCGGCAAAGATAGTGGGGAAAGGGCTGAGGTGGGGGGGGCGGGGGATGGTTCTTGATTAAAAACTTGCCCAACCATGCATGATTAATCATGCATAAACTGAGTAACTTAGCCATAATGACCGATAAATCGTACCAAAATTGGCATTCCTATTCCGATCAGGCGCTTGCTGCGCACATCGGTGCCTTTATCAAACACCACCGGTTGCAGCAAAACAAAACCCAGCAGGCTTTAGCCTGTGCTGCGGGCCTCAGTCGTTCAACACTCAGCTTGCTGGAAAGAGGTGAAACAGTGACGGTTTCAACACTCATACAAGTTCTTAGGGTCTTGGAACAGTTGCCGATCATGGAAGCCTTTCATGTCCCCATGCTTATCAGTCCGCTTGCCCTTGCAAATGCAGAAAGAGCTAAGCGCAAAAGAGCCCGAAGCAAGAAATCAGAGCAATCAGAAGGACCCAAATGGTAAAGGATGACCTTAAAGGATGCGATTGGTGCGACATTATCCCCATGGTAATGCGCTTAACAAAATACGATGTGTATTTGCTCCGTAGATAGCAGACTCCAAACTCAATGAGCGCTAGGTCTTTTCCCCCAAAAACACCTCCGCCATCATACACCGGGCACTCCCCCCCCCAAAAACACCTCCGCCATCATGCAACGGGCACTCCCCCCCCCAAACCGCTCTATCGTGTCAAGCGAACTGGCAATAATCGGGGTGTACGACTCGATTAGAGTGCGCTGCTCCCCCCCCAACGCATCCAACGCCTGCTGCGACATAACCGTGTAGTGCTGGCCGTCGGCACTGCGCACTTCAAGCATGTTACCGGCGAAACGATTCATCTGGTCCAGCGAAATTTCCAGGACCTGCTTGCCGGTCAGGTCAAGGGCGTGCCGCACAGCGGCGCGCTGTTCAACTGGCAACGCTTCCAGGCAGATCACGGCTAAGCGCGAACCTAGGTGCATGATCACATTGGTGTGATAAATGGGCTGGCCGCTTTGGTCAAAGGCATCGAAGGTGTGGAGTTGATAGCCAAAAGTTTGCGCGTATTCCTCCAGCAGCAACGCATCCGTGCGCGGCGAAAGGCAGGCGTAGATGGCGCGGACTTCGTGGTCAATAATCATGGAGCCTGTGCCTTCCAAAAAGCGGTTGCTCCGCTCGTTGGCGCTGAGGTCAACAATCATCCGCACGTCAAGTCCGTGTTCTTTGGACAACGCCTCCACTAAATCCAGCCGTCGCTCGGCGCGGCGGTTGGGCGCGTACATAGGGTACAAGATGACCAGACCGCTGTCGTGGGTGCTCAGCCAGTTGTTGGGAAAAATGGAATCGGGTTGCGGGGCATCGGGCCGGTCGCTGAAGACCAGCACACGGACGCCCACGGCGCGAAGTTTTTCGACAAAGGCATCGAACTCCGCCAGCGCGCCTGCCTGAATGGCCTGTCCATTCTCCGAGCCCTCCGCGTTTTGGAACGAGTTGTTGCCGGCCGTCTGTGGGTTGTAGCCGAAGCGCACCGGCCGGATCATCAGAATGGTGTCGGTTACCTGTTTGCTCATAACGCAGAATATGAGATTTTTAGGAGTGCCCTTTCCAGGGTTTGCGGCGCAGCGGCATGCTCATGCAATGCGAACCACCACGCGCGCGGGATAATTCCGAAGAGGGCAATTCAATCAACGTATCGCGAACGTCTTCCGGTTTGCGATGACCCTCTTCGAACTCGCGGATCAGATCCAGCGCTTTGATGACCTCAAACCCCGCATTGCGAAACGCGACGGCGGTGCGCTCGTTGCGGTCGTAACCAATGACCACGCCTTCGCGGATAGCCAGGTAATTACAGGCGTCGGTCCACTGTTCGCGTTCGTCGTACGGAAACTCGTTGTTGCCGCTGTACAAAATCTTTACGTCTTCGAGTTTGCAGCCAAAATCGTGCACGCTGATTTGGCGTAAAAGGCCGTCCAACCCGAGCGGCAAGATCAACCCAAGCGCGGCGTAGTCGGCGGCGGTGTAGAGGCCGTAATCTCGCTTAGGGTCATAGGGCGCGTTTCCAAACTTTAGGCGGTGAAAGGTGTAGATCTTGACCGGGGGGCCGAGGTAACCCGGATCGTCGGCGATCATGCTGTACGCTTGCCGGCGCTGGATTTCCTCTTCCCACAATTCCTGAGAGAACTCGCCGTAGAGCGCCCATGTGTCCTTTCGAACATGGGTAAAGATGGTGTCAATGTGCATTTGCGCCCGGTTCGGCGGAATCTTGACGATGCTAACCTGTTCGACCCCGATTTCGCGGCGAAAGAGTTCCTGCATGATCTCCACGCCAGCCTCCGGCGTGGTGCGCTCGCTGCAACCTACCAGCATATGCCGCGGGCTGATCATCATGATGTCGCCGCCCTCGATGGAAATGACGCGCCGTTTCTGCTCGGCTTCTTCCAACAAGAAGAAATCGCTGGGCTCGGTAATCTCCATCACCTTGTCGCGGCTCTGCCGGAAAAAGTGGTTGAACGCGATGAACTTGGCCAACACGGACTCGCGCTGACGCGCCTTGTACATGGTTTTGCTCAGCAGCAATTGGTCTTTGACCACGATGCCGATGTCGCGGGTAAACACCAGGTTGGGAATGGGCGGAAAAATGTAGCGCCCGTCATCGGTTTGAATGTCGCCGGGGTGATCGGGCAAAAAGCCGGTTATCAGCACGCGGGCCAGGTCGCGCGGACTCAGCTCGTGCAACAGATCTTCCAGGCGGCTGCTTACGTTCTCGAGGGCACAAACCACGGCCACCAAGCGATTGCGGGCGTCGGGGTATTCGCGAAGCACATCAGCCAATTCCTGCTGCACATCGCGCACAAAAGGCGAGGCGATATACTGGGCACTGTCCGGGCGAAACAGCTCCGAAGTATCCTTGCCAATGGCTTGCCGGGCCCTTTCCGGATCCAAAAACCATAGCAGGATTTTCAGGTAAACGTCATACTCGTCCTGCATGCGGCTGAGGTACACCGTGTCGTCGTAGAGCCAGTCTTCGAGCTTCTCCGGAGTAATCCGGCCAATTCCCTTATCGGGGCGGTGTACAAGCAAACATTCCAGATCAGCGATCTCGGAATCCACAAACATTTTGGGCGCTTCCATAGCGCTGCAAAGGTAGGGCTATTCGGTCTTGGTTGCCGCGGGAAAGCGCGATCAGGCAGCCCATTGCTTGACCTCAGAGTCGTTTATAGCAAGTTTATCCTGGTTTATCGAAATCTGCTATAACTACATAAACTTGCCATACTTTGAAAGCCGCCGATGGAAGAAGGGTTCAGCAGTTCATTGCGAGTTGCCACGGAACCCTGAAGGATACTCCATCAACGGCTCAGCCCTCTCACCGCCGTCTTTCCGAACAGTTCCTCCAGCTTGCCTTCACGGTAAGTAAAGATCTCTTTGACCCTGCCGCCAACAATCAGCGCGTTGATCAGCCCGGCGAATGGACCGCCGTACAGCGAGTAGTGCAGGTCATCTTCCATGAGCACGCCGCCGTCCTGCTCGCGAAAATGGTGCTGGTGGTGCCAGAATTTGTAGGGCCCGAAGCGCTGTTCGTCTACAAAATACCGGTGGTCAACGCAATGCGTTATTTCGGTGGTCCAGCTAATGGCAATGCCAAGCAGCGGCCTGACTTTGTAGCGAATAATCTGCCCGGCATAGGTCTTCTGACCCGCGCCTTCCAAAATCTCGAAACGCATCTCCTGCGGCGTGATGTTGGACAAATTAGCCGGCGACGAGAAAAAATCCCAGGCTTCTTCTAAAGACAGCGGCAGCCAGACAGCAGTTTGCAAGCGGTACATCGGTGATTATTTACCTTTCAGAAACAACAAGTTCGGAGTTTGGTTCGAAGGGCGACCCCCCAACGAGCAACGCTGCTGCTGAACCCCGAAACCTTTGCTCAGCGCAACGAAACACTTTCGGCCGACATAAAACTGCAATTTCCGTTCATTAACTGTAATTTCAGTTGATTAACTGAATAACACGTTGTAGATTTGGGCATCGGGCTGCAAGATGGATCATCCTGCGCAAATCTCGAAGGTCTAAAAATATGTTCCTTTATCCCTATGCAAAGACTTACCCAAACCGAAGAAGAAGTCATGCAATGGATTTGGTCGTTAGACCGGGTCTTTGTTAAAGACATCCTGGCGGCTATGCCGGAGCCCA
>Ga0105049_10000434_pt1 | contig 45578 bp, 34 predicted proteins | sample MAT06_FD_78087 | JGI IMG/M metagenome (GOLD analysis project Ga0105049, IMG submission 78087) | Freshwater microbial communities from Lake Fryxell liftoff mats and glacier meltwater in Antarctica - MAT-06 | ecosystem: Environmental > Aquatic > Freshwater > Ice > Liftoff microbial mat | place...
AAGATTGTTTACATCGGTCAACAATACCGGAAAATCTGTTGCCAAGCTTTCAATTTGATCTTGAACATTCTCCTCCCTATTGGCAATAATTAAGTCTGGTTTTAATGATGCAACTTTTTGAATATCAACATTTTTAGTTCCACCAACTCTAATTTTATTGCGGTACCATTCGTTTGGGTGAATACAGAATTTTGTGATACCGATGGTTTCTTCTTCCAGTTCAAGTGTATGTAACAAAGCTGTGATAGAAGGCACTAGCGATACTATTCGTACGGGTACATTTATGAGCGTATGTTGGGGGGATAAAAACATGCCGCAAAGGTAGTTTGAAGTAGGGGCAATAAAAAACTTCCACAGAAATTTGCCGCGCAAACCTACTGTGGAAGTTGATGTTTTTTGCGGCCACTGCCGCATTTCAGGAATTTTTTATTGCTGAGGGGGCTCAGTACAGTAAATAAGTTGTTCCTGGTTTCAGATTCATTTTACGAAGGGTAAGAATGCTGTTTGGTTTAATTGGATATTGGTCGTTGGTCTTCTGTAAGGATTGGATCGGTTCGGTTTAATTGGATATTGGTTTCTAACTTTTCGTCTTTAAAAGGATATTGGTCAATGGGTCACTTTCTATTGGATATTGGTATTGTTTTTTTAAAAAAGTAGAAGTTGACTGATATTGAATTTTAATGGCTTTCTAACCTACGGTTTGGGATATTGGAAGCACTTTTTTTGGTTTATCAGGATTTTGGACGATGATTGATATTTAATCTCTATCAATCAACTTCTGACACAAAGATGCAATGCTTTTTAAAAGTAAACAAGCGCGAATTTGCTCTTTTTTCAGGATGAAGTAATTACTGCCCGCATCGTATATCAACTGTTTTTTGTGGCGTAGTGCTACTCAAATAGGACACGTAAATATACGCTGCATTTGTTTTGGAGGAGGGTAGTTTTGAGACTAAAAAACAGGCTACAACGCTTTATAGCCTTGCCTTTGGTGAAAAACGTAAATTTTCAGTAGCGTCTGATGATGATCTTTAAATATGTAATGGTTATACCATCTATCACCCTACAATAAAAACTTCCACAACGTTGGTATTTTGAAGTACCTGCTGTGGAAGTGAATGCTTTGAACCAACTTAAACACTAGTTGTCGGTTTTTCAGGATCAGATTTTACTATTCAGAGTAAAACTCTGCAGTAAATGAGTTGTTCCTGGTTTCAGTGTTTCGTTTTTCGCCATCATCGCTGGTGGTAGGCAGCATAGGCTTTAGGATAAAGGAAATCTACGGGTGGCCTTCTGCAGACCGTGTTTTGGTTTTCCATCTTTGCTGTATTGGACAACGCAGATGTGTTGGATGTTTGGATATTCGTTGGCTTTTGTTTGACTATCATCGCTTTTAACAGCATAAGTCGGATATTGGTTTTTGTCCGCTGTAGGATTTGGACCTTCCTGGTTTTTGACCATCATCGCTTTTTATAGCATAAGTCGGGATATTGGTTTTTTGTCTTTTGTAGGATTTGGATCAGTTGGTTTTTGACCATCATCGCTTCTTACAGCATAGGTCGGATATTGGTTTTAGTTCTTCTCTTGGATATTTGGATATTCTATTATTTTTTTTAAAAGTAGAAGTTGACTGATATTGAATTTTAAACGGTCTTTCTGTTATTTAGGATATTGTAGAAACGTTTGGCTTTTTCTGGATGTTTGGATATTCTATGATTGATATTGTCTTTATCAATCAACTTCTAACACAAAGATGCGGTGCTTTTAAGTGCCGCACAAGAGCAATATTGCTAAATTATTGTAATGAAGTAATTACTGCCGCCATCGTACTATCTGCATGTTTTAAATGATAAAACCCCTTAAATTTATTACGTAGAAATACGATGGTGAAGGCTTAGTTTAACAAGGTTGAATTTAATAAATTAGTACTGAAAGGCTTTAAACACTGCTTATCACGCCAAAGGTAAAATTACCTTGCAGTAAAGTTGGACTAATGATACCCACGAATACTTATTGATAATATTTGATTTGATGGGTATTGTATGTTACCCAAATCATCAACCTGGTATTTTATAAAACCTATTCTGTATAAAAAACCGCCCTTCAGAAAAGGACGGTTTTGTTCAGTTTTGTCCAACTCGTGGTTGGTTTTAAATGGATTTTCAACAATACGACATCGTAGATGGCGTACTAAAAGGATGATGGATAAAAGATTGGTTTTAAGGTATTGGATGTAAGGTTCGTTTGTAAGACCATCCGATTAAAATGGTTTTAATGATTTAGACAAATTTATGTATGATCGTTTTGATAGGTTAGCGTTGTTTTCGTCATTGTATTTCTTTTACATTTTAAAAGTAGAAGTTGACTGATATTGAATTTTACGGCTTTTCTTAGTTTGGATATTGAAAAAACTTGACCGGTTTTATCAGGATTTTTGGACAATGATTGATATCTTCTCTATCAATCAACTTCTACCACAAAGATAAAACACGCAGTATCCCCAGCTTATAGTCGGATGGTGATTAATTGAGTTTTTTTTATCGATTGTTGGTTCCATTAATAACTACAAAAGGGTTTATAACTGTTAACTCAGCTCTGTTTTTGCGAGCAAACTCTCTAACCCTTTCTTTTCAACTACAAGGGCCGCACATTGCCATTCAACAAATATTTTAAATCGATATCCCAAAAATAAAATGGTGTTTGAAAGGTTGATGTGAATCCGATTCAATTTGTTAATTGAAATAAACGGACAGATTGAGTATAAAAATTCAATTCAGAAATTGATCCTGAGTAAAACGTTAAAATTCGAAAAAAAAATCCGCAATTTCTGTTGTGGCAGAAACTGCGGAAGCCAATTGTTTGTAGGGAGGGTGATGTTTTGGGTTTTATCGGTTTCAGACGAAATACTTGGTTAATATCTAAATCGTTGCAATGAAATAGATAGCGGCGTTAGCGCCAAAATTTGAATGACTATATTATTTTTAAATTTTTACTATTAAAGAAGTTGAAGGAGATACAAACCTTTGGTTTTCATAGAATTTGAATTTAAACGGGCTTCATTTTATAACATTCATTTTTGAGAATCTAATAACAATCCGGCAAGATTTTAATGATGGTTAATACTCTTCAACTTCTATGCAAAGATGGGTTGTATAATTATCTTAAAAAATAGGACAATCAGCAAATCTCTTAGTGAATTTTGGCTATTTAGATGTCGTGAAAGTAATCGTGATTTTGTAGTAGGAAATGCGACTACATTCGTTAAATAGCTAATAACTGATTTAAAAAATGCGTTTATAAAAAACTTCCACAGGAATTTGCTGTTGCAAAGATGCTGTGGAAGTTTACAATTTTACCAATTGTTGATGTTAGCAATCGGCTTTTCAGGATTTGGTTTCGCTTTACCAGCTATGGCTGGCGCAAATAATGTGTCCTGGTTTCAGTTTAAACGGTCTTTGCCATCATCGCTGTGGTTGGCAGCATAGGCTGTAGGATAATTGGCTTGGTTTTTTGGTCTTTTACAGGATTTGGGTTGTTCTTTGTTTCGCCATCATCGCTGTATTGGCAGCATAGGCATGTGGATGTTGGTTTTGGTTGGTTTTCGTTGTGTACCGGATAAGGATTTTTTCAAAATACTGGATTTCAAAACGGGTGCTATCGTCGCCTGTTAGAGCATAAGCAGGATATTGATTTATTGGTTTTTCAAAGGGATAAAATATGATCGATATGTATCTTTTTAAAAGTAGAAGTTGACTGATATTGAATTTTACAGCTTTTCTTAGTTGGATATTGGAAAACACTTTTTGGGTTAATTAGGATCTTTGGACAATGATTGATATTTAATCTCTATCAATCAACTTCTGACACAAAGATGCAATGCTTTATGTCGCTAAACAATAGCGTCTTTGCTCTTTTTTAACACATATAGAATTACTGTCGCACTCGTATATTACCGGTAAAAAAGCGGGGGTAGTTCCGATTCAGTTATGCGTAATTCTACGTATGGCCATCAACAAATGATGAGCATAAAAAAGTGCTACATCGGTCACAATGCAGCACTGATCTATATATTATAACTATCGTATAATTTCGAAACGATTATTTGGTCAAACTCTGAATGATATCGTATTTGGTCACAATGTGATAGAAACCACTGTCATCTTTGCTTAAAACCGCGCCATTTTCTTTATTTATGAAAGCACTCAAACGCTCTACAGGTGTTTCAAATGCTACTTCCGGATAGGCTTTTTCCATTACTTCAGCTACCAACGCAGTTTTAATATCTGCATTGTTCAAAATTTTGGTAAACAAACCACTTTCAGAAATGGCTCCTACATTATTGCCATGGTCAAATACCGGCACATTTTCGATGTCATATTTCTTCATCAGCTCAATCGCTTCCAATACGGTTTGTTGGGATGTTATACAGATGGTCTTTTGCGTTCCTCTTCCACTGGTAAGGTCTTTAAAAGTTTTTACTTCTAAAAAACCTCTTTCCATCATCCATTCATCATTATACACTTTTCCAATATACCTGCTTCCATGGTCGTGAAAAATACACACTACTACGTCATCTTTTTTCAATTGGTCTTTTAGGTTAAACACACCTTGCAAACAACTGCCAGCGCTGTAACCGCAAAACATTCCTTCTTCCTTCGCAATTCTTCTGGCCATTACTGCACCATCTTTATCGGTCACTTTTGTAAACGCATCTATTACACTCATGTCATAGTTCTCCGGCACAAAGTCTTCTCCAAATCCTTCACTGATGTAGGGATACACTTCTTTCTGATCAAGCTCTCCGGTTTCAAAATATTTTTTGAGCAAAGAACCATAACTATCGATGGCCCACACTTTAATGTTTGGATTTTTTTCTTTTAGGTATTTACCCGTTCCCACAATGGTACCACCGGTTCCGGTGGCTACCACAAGGTGCGTTACTTTGCCTTCGGTTTGTTCCCAAATTTCCGGGCCGGTTTGTTCGTAGTGCGCCTGTCTGTTGGCCAAATTATCATATTGGTTTACATACCAGCTATTGGGCACTTCGGTGGCCAATCTTTTCGATACAGAATAATAGGAGCGGGGATCTTCGGGTTCTACGTTGGTCGGACAAACAATTACTTCGGCGCCGACCGCTTTTAAAATATCTGCTTTCTCTTTACTTTGTTTGTCGGTGGTGGTAAAAATACATTTGTATCCTTTTACACAGGCGGCGAGGGCCAGTCCCATTCCGGTATTTCCACTGGTTCCTTCAATAATGGTTCCGCCTGGTTTTATTTTACCTTCTTTTTCTGCCACTTCCAGCATTTTAAGTGCCATACGATCTTTGATGGAATTGCCAGGATTAAAATATTCAACCTTGGCTAAAACGGTGCAAGGCAAGTTTTTAGTGATTTTATTCAGTCGAATGAGCGGAGTATCTCCAATCGTTTCCAAAATGTTGTTGAGCCACATATGATTGCAATTTTGGGCGCAAGATACGCATTTCTGCTGGAGGAGGTTTATACAAAACAGAAGTTCCCGTGAATCAAAAAAGGAAGATCAAGCACCATTGGAATGAATTAATAACGAAAGCACCACACATGAATGCGCAAAATTAAAATAAGAATTAAGAAATAATCCTCCAGAAAATCAGTTAGCCTGGCTTATAATTTCATTTGCTCGTTTAACGTGTTCATCTTCTTTGTTCATCACCCGGTAATATCCTTCCAACCTAAATAATTGACGGGCGATGGAAGCCTTTCCGGCTTGAATGATGAATGCCTTGTCGCCTGGCACCAATTGATTAATGTTAAGAGAATCTTTTGAGGCCAACTTTTCTAAAAATTGCCATTCCTCCTCACCCCAAATAAAATTTGTGGAGAATGCAGCGGGCGTTTTAAAATTTGTTTTTAAGGATGTATGCTGCAAAAAATAACGATAACCAAAATCGTTCATTACATTGCTTCGAAACAATTTTGAAGCCAAGGCACTTATTTTACCAGTGTCTGCAGCAACAAAAATATCAGGAGAAATACCCCCGTTACCGTATATTTTTTTACCGGCTTTGGTTTTGAATACTTTGCTGCTATCCAGCTTAGCACTATCGGCGTTCATCATCGAGCCATTGGTGTACCTGTTGTAAATTTCATCATAATAAGCTTTGCCGCCGTTGGCATAAGGTTTTTGAATACTTCTTCCTACAGGGGTATAATAACGAGCCACGGTAAGTCGCAATCCAGCGCCGTTGCTCAGGTCATATTGCTCTTGTACCAAACCTTTTCCAAAACTGCGTCTACCCACAATCGTTGCCCTGTCCCAATCTTGCAAAGCGCCCATCAATACTTCACTGGCGCTGGCGCTGCCTTCGTTTGCCAATACCACCAAAGCACCTTTTTCGAAACCGCCTTCGCGCCGGCAGCGATATTCCTTTTTGTCGGAATGATTACCTTTGGTGTAAGTAATCAGTTTGTCGCCAGCTAAAAATTCATCCGCAATTTCTACAGCTTCATCCAAAATACCACCGCCATTGTCTCTCAGGTCAAGGATCAGTTTTTGCAATCCTTTTTTCTTTAAATCTTCTAAACTCAACATAAACTCACGATAAGTTTGTTTACTGAATTTATTGATGCGAATGAAACCTGTGCTGGCATCCATCATAAAGGCCGCATCAATGCTGCTTACGGGAATGATCCCCCGCTTAACCGTCACAGTCATTGCTTTCCCTGAACGAATGATTTGCAGTGCTACGTTGCTACCCATTGGTCCGCGGAGGTATTTGCGAATGGTTTCGGTACCCACTTTTTTTCCACTAACGGTGCTGTCGTTTGCTTTGATGATCTTGTCGCCCACCATTAACCCTGCAATAAATGATGGACTATCTTTCAACACATTGATCACATGCAAAGTATCTTCCAAAATATTAAATTCGATTCCGATCCCAAAAAAATTACCTTGGATATCTTCATTGGCAGCTTGCAGATCTTCGGCAGGTAAATAAACAGAGTGCGGATCTAATTTAGATAACATAGCTTGTATGGCAGTGTCTGCCAATGTATTCAGGTTGACCGTATCAACATATCGGTTTTGGATAATATCCATCACTTCCTGCAAAGGACGTTTGTGCTCGAGGTAAAAAAAAGACCTTCCGGGTATTCCATCCCTCATTTTATAACCGATGAACATACCCGCAATCATAGTGACGCTGAATAATAAGGGTTGCCAGATATTTATTTTCTTTTTTTGCATGTTGCGTGTGAATATTGAATGACTATTTCAGATTTACTGAATACGCAGCGAAGGTAATTTTTTGTTGCTTAAACTGTATTTTTTTATACCTTTTGGCGGGATTGTTTTAACTTACCCGCTCAAATACCAATGCGATGAAATCGATTTTGATAGCAGATAGTGGTTCTACCAAAACAGAATGGTGCCTGCTGCAGGATAATAAAAAAAAGAAAGTAACTACCCAAGGGCTGAGTCCGTACTTTTTAAATGAAGATCAAATCAGTGATGTATTGCTCAAAGAGCTGTTGCCTAAAATGAAAGGCGCAGTCCCAGTGGAAATTTATTTTTACGGAACAGGCTGTAGCAATCCGGCCAATGCTATCATCGTTAAAAAAGCCATTAAAAGGCATTTTAAATCGTCAAAAATAAATGTAGACCACGATTTGATGGGTGCTGCCAAAGCGCTGTGTGGACATGAAAAAGGCGTTGCCTGCATTTTGGGAACCGGAAGTAATTCTTGTTATTACAATGGCAAAAAAATTGTAAAAAACAGTCCAGGCCTTGGCTACGTGTTGGGCGACGAAGGGAGCGGGGCCTATATGGGTAAAAAAGTAATCCAGTATTTTTTGTACAATACTTTTGATGAAGACCTGATGGAACGCTTCAAAGCCAAATTCAATACCAATTCGGTAGAAATTTTAGAAGCTGTGTACAAAAACCCACTGCCCAATAGGTATTTGGCTAGTTATGCTATTTTTTTAGCAGAAAACAGGGGACATTATATGATCGAAAACATCATTGAAGATGGTCTCAACGACTTTTTTTTCAACCACATTTATAAATATAGAGAAAGTTGGACGATGCCCATCCATTTCATTGGTGGCATTGCCTTTGGGTTTAAAGATGTTTTAAAAGACCTTTGTAGTTCCTATGAATTAGAACTGGGAAAGGTTTTGAAGCAGCCAATGGAAGGATTGATAAAATATCATCAACAATAAAGACATGCACGGGTATGGCATTTAAGAAAATAACAGAAACGGATTCTCATTACAGGCACCTTGATCAAATGTCGATCTTTGAAATTCTCAGGAATATCAACAAAGAAGATGACAGTGTTCCAGCGATCATCGCCCAACAAATTCCCCAAATTGAAGCATTGGTGCAGGCTGTATCAGACAAAATGCTGATGGGTGGCCGGCTTTTTTATATTGGCGCGGGCACCAGCGGCAGACTTGGTATTATTGATGCAAGTGAATGTCCACCAACCTTTGGCGTGCCCTATGGCCTGGTGATTGGCATTATTGCTGGAGGTAACAAAGCCATTACCGAAGCAGTAGAATTTGCAGAAGATGATACTACACAAGGCTGGCAAGACTTACAAGCATATAAAATCAATACAAAAGATGTAGTAGTGGGTATTGCCGCAAGTGGCACTACGCCATATGTAATTGCAGCTTTGGAAAAATGCCGCGAAAATGGGATCATCACCGGAAGTATCAGTTGCAACCCCGATGCACCTATCAGTGTTGCTGCAGATTATGCCATAGAATTAGTGGTAGGCCCGGAATTTGTAACTGGTAGTACCAGAATGAAGAGCGGTACAGCACAGAAACTGGTTCTTAATATGATATCCACCAGCGTCATGATTCAACTGGGCAGGGTAGAAGATAACAAGATGGTAAACATGCAACTCAGCAACGATAAACTAGTAGATCGGGGCGTAAAAATGGTGATGCAAAACTTACACCTAACAGATTACGATCTGGCCAAAAATCTTCTTTTAAAACACGGTACAGTGAAAAAAGCCATGGAAAACTACCGCTCTTAAAATTTAATTTTTTCATATAATCATTAATTGTAAATTAGAGCATTCAATTAAACTTAAATATGCTCTTATGAACTACAAAATTTTACTCTCTTCTGCACTTTTTTTAGTGGCGTCTTCCGCAAATGCACAAACAGCCAACAAAGCATACGCCATTACCAGTGATGGAAACCAGGACCATGTATGGATGAACATCCGCCAGGTTGATCTCAGCACCGGCCTAATTACACAAACCCTATTTCAAAGAAGCAAAACAAATTTTGTACTCACAGATGTAAATTCAAAAAAAGTTAGTACAGCTTCATCTGCTGAGACCGGAAATATTTTTCAGTCGAAAGATTATCCAACAGGTTCAATGGTAGCAGCGGCGGCTTTTGATCGCAGAAGTAATAAATTATTTTTTACACCCATGCGCGTGGGTGAACTGCGTTGGTTAGATCTCAACATCAAAAATGAAACGCCTCAGTTTTATACTGCAACATCTCCTGTGATTGACTTTGGTCCTTCTATCGACGAAGCCACGCATATTACCCGCATGGTAATTGCAGCGGATGGCAATGGATATGCACTCACTAATGATGGCAATCATTTTATCAAATTTACTACTGGTAAAAAACCAGTGATCACAGATTTAGGCAATTTGATAGATGATGAAAAAAATAATGGTATTTCTATTCATAATAAATGTACCAGTTGGGGTGGCGATATGCTGGCAGATGCATATGGTAAATTATACGTCGTTTCTGCCAATCATCATGTGTTTGTAATCGACATCAACAGCAGGGTATCAACTCATCTGGGAGCCATCACCAATTTGCCGAATAACTTCACTACGAATGCAGCCGCAGTGAATGAAGCAGGAGAAATTGTGGTAGGAAGCGCCAACGTTTTTGCAGGTTATTATAAACTTACTTTAACAGATCTTAAAGCTACACCAATAGAAGGCAGTGATAAAACGTACAACGCATCTGATTTAGCCAACGGCAATTTATTGTTTCAAAAAGAAGCAGATGCAGCCAGACAAAACTCATTAACTGCAGCGGCACTTTCGGCCAATACTTTCGGAAATGCAGATCAAAGAGTTTACCCCAATCCCGTTACATCTAATAATTTTAACGTGTTTTTCGACGCACAAAAAGCGGGAAACTTCCACATTACACTAACAGATTTGAGTGGAAGGGTTTTACAAACTGAAAAAGTGAATGTGGGCAAAGTTCAGCAGATAGAAAACATTCAGTTGAAAAGTCGCCCGGCAAAAGGAATGTATTTTGTAACCGTAGTAGATGAAGGAAAACAAATATTATTTAAAGAAAAAATCATCATTCAATAATGCACAATATTCTTGGGTTAATAAGTAAGAGGCTGTTGGGAAACAGCCTCTTTTTTTCAACTATGATACCCAACCGCAAAATTGGGTATCAAGCCTACTTAATTTTGTAAGAATCATTTTACCTAATCAACATAAAACCGTCGAATGAAGAAAAGTGCCATTGCCCTACTTGGTTGTTTATTTTTACTAAGTGTACATGCAGCAAAACCGAATCGTCCGGGTTATCACACAATAGATGCTAAACAGTATTTTTTTCCACTGGATGAAAACGGAAACAAACTATCCTTGTTCGAACTTTCCCACATCAGCAAGCAAGAACTGCAACAAAAAACTGGAAGAAAAATGAATCATTTGCAATCTATTTCTTTTAAAGTCGTACAAAAGAAGTTGAATAAAATGATAGATGCAGACGGAAAAATCGCGGTGCGCCTTCAAGACCCAGAAGATGATCCAGCGGTTAAACCAGGATTTGATGGAGGTGGTTTTGCTCTAGGATTTATCGGCGGATTGTTGGGAATTCTCGTTGCATATTTGATCAAAGATGAAAAAAAGAAAAACAGGGTAAAATGGGCATGGGTTGGGTTTGGCATTCGGGTAATCATACTTCTGGCGTTGGCGATACTTTGGGTATCTGGTTTCTGGGGCCCTTAAAATCTCTAAAGGTCAAACAGGTTAGCTTAGGATACTTGTGTGATGTGAAATATATTTTATATTGCAAATACAATGACCCCAACTAACAGCAAAATTCCCATTATCTTATTGAATTGTATTCCTATAGTGGGCGTGGCGTTTTACGGCTGGGCTCCCTTTGAAATGTTTTGGTTGTTCTGGGTAGAAACGCTCATCATTGCTCTGTTCAACGCCATCCGCATTTTTTTTGCACAGAACAATCCTGCGGATCAACCCTTTTCTTCTACCGGTAATAAATACAATAAATTCATGTCGGTCAGATACCTGTTTGCGCGAATAGGTATCTTTTTATTTTATTCTATTTTCATCATTGTGTTTATAGGTATATTAGGTAGTAAGGGAAGAGGCCTGGAAACGTTAGGAAGCATTTTTTTTCAAGATATCTTGTTCAATCTTGCGCTAATATTGATTGTTGTGAACCAAACCTTTTACCTGGTAAAATTTTACTTTATGAATCAGGCATATTTCTACGACAATCCAAAGTATTATACCGCAATTTTTGATGGTCGACAAATAGTCATGCACATCGCAATTATTATCGGATCTTTTGGTGCGGCCTTTCTCTTTAAAGAAGATGATACTGCTGGATATGGGGCCATTTGGATGATCAGCATCCTTTGTCTGCTAAAAATATTGTATGAAATCTATACGGTGAAGCTAACAATACCTAACCCTTGATTTAAGGAGAGCCTCCATTTTGTTGATCACAGATAGTAACTATAAATTAACAAATTGCACTGTATTTTCTTTGGGCTTATTTCAGGAGTTTTGTAAAAATTACAGTTCTATTTTTTATGCAAAATATCGAACCATATTATAATTGGCGCCACATGTACACGTCCGAAGAAGACGAACGCTCTCCATTTTTTGGAAGAACCTACAGTGAATTCGAATATTCACAAACATTATACAATTATTACATACACCCACAGTGGGATGAATTTGGAAGTAAGACCCTTTACTTGAAAATTCTTTATGCAGATTATGAATTACAATTTGCCATCATCGAATTATTAGGAGAATGGAACGATGCCATCGAAAATGATATCATGACTTTGCGAAGAAATATCACCGATATCTTGTATAAAAAAGGAATTACTCATTTCATATTGATTGCAGAAAATGTCCTCAATTTTCACAGCAGCGACGATAGCTACTATGAAGAATGGCATGAACAACTAGAAGACGACAATGGATGGGTGGTTATTTTAAATATGCCGGAACAAAGTAAATATGATTTTAAAAGAGCCCGTCTTACCCATTATGCACAACTGATGGAAATGGAACAATGGCGCACCTTGAAACCAGAACTCATTTTTCAAACCATACAACAGTTGATGAACAAAAGGCTGGATATATAAATGTGTTTGTTTAAACCCATGATCTCCAACTAAATAAATTTTCGCCAAAACGTTTTATTTTGGCTTTGTGACGTATTTTTGTGAAAATATTTTTTTATAATATTCTGACATTTATGACCTGGAATCAGTTTTTTACTTCTTCAATTGGCAAAAAGTTTTCAATGGGTCTGACTGGCCTTTTTTTGATTTCATTTTTGATAGTGCACGCAGGCGTAAATGCTGCAATTTTTTTAAACGACGGAGGAGAAACCTTTAACACCTTCGCCCACTTTATGAGTCACAACTGGATCATTCGTTTTCTGGAAATTGGCTTAATGGCAGGTCTTATTTTGCACATCGTTCAAGGTTTTAAACTTTGGAAACAAAATACAGATGCTCGTCCCGTAAAATATTATGTAGAAAAAGCAGAAAAAAACAGCAAATGGTACAGCCGCAGTATGGGTATACTGGGAACTTTATTGCTGCTTTTTTTAATCATGCATATGTCACACTTTTTTGTGGGGACCAAAATAGCACTGTACGGTGGCGATCAACCTCACAACCTTTATGAGGAAATGAAAGCCGTGTTTAGTGAGTGGTATATTGTTGTACTTTATTTGATTGGTGTAATTTCATTATTCTGGCATTTGTACCATGGTTTTCAAAGTGCCTTTCAAACAATGGGTATCCATCACAAGAAATACACCCCCATCATTCATGCGTTGGGAACAGGTTACAGCGTCATCATTTGCCTCTTATTTGCATTGATGCCGGTTGCTTTGTATTTTGGATGGATCTCGTAGAACCAAAATATCCGTTCATTTGTTACTCTAATGATAACTAAAAACTATTCAACAAAAATCAACTGACCATGATGGCTTTAGATTCGAAAATACCAACCGGCAACATGAACGAGAAGTGGAACGATTACAAAGGGCACGTTAAATTGGTGAATCCAGCCAACAAACGTAAACTCGAAATAATTGTAGTTGGAACGGGGCTTGCCGGTGCATCTGCAGCAGCCTCACTCGGTGAAATGGGATATAAGGTAAAAGCATTCTGCTTTCAGGATAGCCCGCGCCGTGCACACAGCATAGCAGCCCAAGGTGGAATCAACGCAGCGAAAAATTATCAAAATGATGGAGACTCCGTTTTCCGTTTGTTCTATGATACTGTAAAGGGTGGCGATTACCGTGCTCGTGAAGGAAATGTACATCGTTTGGCGGAAGTTAGCACCGCTATCATCGATCAGTGTGTTGCACAAGGAGTGCCCTTTGCCCGCGAATATGGCGGACTGCTCAGCAACCGCTCATTCGGCGGAACGCAGGTGCAACGTACCTTCTATGCTGCCGGTCAAACTGGCCAGCAATTGTTACTTGGTGCCTACAGTGCCCTTGAAAGACAAGTAGCTTTAGGAAATGTTACCATGTATAGTCGCCACGAAATGTTGGACGTAGTAAAGATCGAAGGAAAAACAAGAGGTATCATAGCACGTGACCTGGTAAATGGTAAACTAGAACGTCATTTCGGACACGCTGTTCTATTGTGCAGTGGTGGTTACGGCAATGTGTTTTACCTAAGCACCAACGCCATGGGCAGTAACGTTACCGCCGCCTGGAAAGCACACAAACAAGGCGCCTATTTTGGTAACCCCTGTTTTACTCAAATTCACCCAACTTGTATTCCTGTAAGTGGCGATCACCAAAGTAAACTTACTTTGATGAGTGAGAGTTTACGCAATGACGGTAGAATTTGGGTGCCTAAAAAACAAAATGATACCCGCAAAGCGGTTGAGATACCTGAAGAAGAAAGAGATTATTACTTGGAAAGAAGATACCCGGCATTTGGTAACCTGGTTCCAAGAGATGTGGCTTCCCGTGCCGCAAAAGAAAGATGTGATGCTGGATATGGAGTTGGTACTACTAAAATGGCCGTTTATCTCGATTACGCAGATGCAATCATTCGTTACGGAAAAATTGAAGCAGGAAAACAAGGAAATGCTACTGTAGACATGGCTACCATTAATACTTTAGGCAAAGCAGTTGTGAAAGAAAAGTATGGTAACCTGTTTGAAATGTACGAAAAAATTACCGGTGAAAACCCATATGAAATGCCGATGAGGATATATCCTGCAGTGCATTATACGATGGGTGGTTTGTGGGTAGATTACGAGTTAATGACCACCGTCCCTGGATTGTACGCATTGGGCGAAGCCAATTTCAGTGATCATGGCGCCAACCGCCTGGGTGCATCTGCATTGATGCAGGGATTAGCAGACGGCTATTTTGTAATTCCTTACACGCTGGGTAATTACCTGGCAGATGACATTCGCACCGCAAATATTCCTACCGACCATCCGGCATTTGTTGAAGCAGAAAAAACAGTGAACGATCGCCTTAATAAACTGATGAGCATCAAAGGAACACAGACTGTAGAAAGTTTCCACAAACGTTTAGGTAAAATTATGTGGGACAAATGCGGTATGGCCCGTAACGAACAAGGTTTGAAGGTAGCTATCGCAGATATTCAGGAATTGAAAAAAGAATTCTGGAGCAATGTGAGAATACCGGGTGAAGCCAATGAAATGAATACGGAACTCGATAAAGCCGGAAGAGTTGCTGACTTCATTGAGCTGGGAGAATTGATGTGCTTGGATGCTTTGACCAGAAATGAAAGCTGTGGAGGTCATTTCAGAGAGGAAAGTCAAACAGCGGATGGAGAAGCCCTGAGAGACGATGAACACTTTAGTTTTGTTTCCGCATGGGAAAGCAAAGGTGACTCTAGCTGGGAATTACACAAAGAACAATTAGATTTTGAAGTGGTAAAACCAACTCAAAGAAGTTATAAGTAATCAATGCAGAACCTGCCGATGATGCATTTCTTTGAGGATTCTTTGAAACCGGCATACAATTAAAACAATGTAACTGGCTTGCTTCAGTACGTTTATTTAGGAACAGTATAATCAACTACGCATATGGAACATTACCACATGAACCTCACGCTAAAAGTTTGGCGTCAGAAAAGCAACAAAGACAAAGGCCGATTCGAAGATTACAGGGTAAACGATATTTCTTCGGAAATGAGTTTTCTAGAGATGATAGATGTGCTGAACGAACAGCTTATTTCTGGTAATAAGGAACCCATCACTTTTGACCACGATTGCCGTGAAGGTATTTGTGGTGCTTGCAGCATGTACATCAACGGGCAGCCGCATGGTCCCTGGCAGCAAAATACTACTTGTCAATTGCACATGCGTGCATTTAAAGATGGAGATACCATCGTAGTAGAACCATGGCGGAGTAAGGCTTTCCCGGTAATCAAGGATTTGATGGTAGATAGATCTGCCTTCGATAGAATTATTCAGGCGGGTGGTTATATCAGTGTGAATACGGGAAATGCTGTAGATGCCAATGCCATTCCGATCGATAAAAAAAATGCAGACGATGCTTTTATGGCGGCTGCCTGTATAGGATGCGGTGCTTGTGTAGCCGCTTGCAAAAATAGCAGCGCCATGTTGTTCGTAAGTGCAAAAGTTTCTCAATTGGCATTGTTGCCCCAAGGAGCGCCAGAGAGGGAATCGAGGGTGTTGAACATGGTGGCACAGATGGACAAAGAAGGTTTTGGTAACTGTACCAACACCTACGCTTGTGAAGCTGAATGTCCAAAAGGGATTTCTGTATCGAATATTGCACGTATGAACAAAGAGTACTTATTCGCTGGTTTAAGCACAGAAGCATAATCAAACAACAACTTTTTATAAAATACCTTCCCGGCGGAAGGTATTTTTTTGCAGCTAACTGAAAGGAAATACAGTCTGGTATAATAGTGTTAATTTTAATTCGTTATAATCCAAACAATTATTTGAACCTACCAAGGATATACCTGCTGCTAATGAGCATGTTTCTGGCGCATTTGCTACATGGGCAAAATGGCAATGCACCTGCATCTAATTTGCGAAAAAAAATAATCCAGGTTACAAAGGAGCCCCTCCAGCTAGATACCTTGAGTATTGCACCCGGAACATTCAGTATCGTAGGAATTTCAGAAGATTTTTACATACTTGATGAGATCAATGCCAGGCTCCGATGGATCCAATTACCCCCTACAAATATCGTGACGGTGCAATACCGTGTATTTCCCTACAAACTTAATGCCGTGGTGAAAAGATTGGAGTACGACAGTATCCGAAATAATTTTCTGGCAGAAAAAGCCATTAAAGTGCGAACGGGCAACAAACCGGTCAATCCTTTTATGGATTTTGGCGGACTAAAAAGTGAAGGTAGTTTTGGAAGAGCCATCTCATTTGGTAATAACCAGGATGCAGTGGTGAACAGCAGTATGAATTTACAACTCAACGGATTCATCGGAGATAGTTTAGAACTAACGGCTGCCATCACCGACAACAATCTGCCAATTCAACCCGATGGCAATACACAAGATCTGCGCGACTTCGATCGAATTTTTCTGCAGGTAAAAAAGAAAACATGGCAAGCCAATTTCGGTGATATAGATATCCGCCAAAGTAAAAACTACTTCTTGAATTTCTACAAAAGACTGCAAGGCGTTTCCTTTATCACAGATAATAAAATAGGCAAAAATAGTAGCAACTCTTTATTGGCCAGCGGGGCCATCGCTAAAGGGAAGTTTACCAGAAACTTCTTAGTTGCACTCGAGGGTAACCAAGGCCCCTATAGATTACAGTCTGCCAACAACGAATTGTTTTTTGTAATTCTGGCTAATACCGAAAGGGTTTTTATCGACGGGGTATTGCTGGTTAGAGGTGAGGATCAGGATTATGTGATCAATTACAACACGGCCGAAATCACGTTCACGCCTAAACGAATGATCAGCAAAGACAGCAGAATTCAAGTTGAGTTTGAATACAGTGATCGTAATTTTTTGAACTCACAAATTTATCTGTCCGATGAAATGCAGTTGGGCAAAAAACTATCGGTAAACGCCGGCATTTACTCCAATACCGACGCCCGAAATTCTGCCATCGATCAAACCCTCGATGTAGTACAAAAACAGTTTTTAGCAGATATCGGCGATAGCATTGGCAGGGCCTTTTACCAAAATGCCGTAGTGGATACTTTTTCAGCCGGTAAGATACTGTACAGAAAATATGATACCACTTACAATGGAACACAAACAGTAGCGATCTATAGCCAATCAAACGACCCCTCACAAGTGCTGTATAACCTCGGGTTTAGCTACCTGGGGCCCGGACAAGGTAATTACCAGCAGTTGCTGAATGCTGCCAATGGGAGAGTATTTGAATGGATACAGCCCGATGCCAATAACCGGCCACAGGGCGATTGGGAGCCCGTTACATTATTGATAACACCCAAACAGTTACAGGTATTTTCACTGGGTGCCAATTATCAGATTAATGCAAAAACCTTGGTTCAAACAGAAATGGCCATGAGCAAGTATGACGTGAATTTGTTTTCATCCAAAGATAAAGGCAATGACAATGGCTATGCGGCTAAAGTGGCCATGAAAAATGAGATTGCCACGCTCAACGTAGCCAGTAAAAAATTACAACTACAAACCAATGTTGGTTATGAATACGTACAAAGTAGATTCAAGCCATTGGAACGTTTGAGGAACGTGGAGTTTTTGCGCGACTGGAGTTTGCCATTCGACAGGCAGGTAGCAGATGAACACATTACTACGGCCGGAATTAGAATGGGCGACTCTGCAGGTAATTTTGTGCGTTATGAAATCGTACATTATGCCCGCAGCGATGCCTTCAACGGATGGATGCACAAACTGCAGCAGAACCAACTCATCAAAGGTTGGAAAATTGCTTCTTTGGTTACAATCAGTAAAATTGATGACCAGCTGGCAGAGGGTGGTTTCGTAAGGCCTTACGTTGATGTCCATAAAGTATTCTCCAAATTTAAAAATTGGGAAACAGGTTTCAAGTACACGGGCGAACACAACAGATTATTTAATAAAACAACAGATACCTTAACAGCATTGAGTTTCGCCTTTAATATTTACGAAGTATATCTCCGCACCAATCAGCAAAAACAAAATAAGTGGGGAGTTTCCTATTTCAGAAGAAATGATTTGTTGCCGGTGGGCAGTTTCTTAAAACAGGCTGATAAAAGTAACAACTATAACTTGTTTTCGGAGTTGATGAAAAATGAAAAACACCAGGCAAGGTTTAGTGTAAGCTTTCGGGAGTTACACATAGATGATCCTATCCTAAGCCGGCAACAACCCGATCAAAGCATCCTTTCCAGAACTGAGTATTATGTAAATGAATGGAATGGATTTTTGACAGGCAATGTGTTGTATGAACTGGGTAGCGGGCAGGAGCAAAGGCGTGAATTTTCGTATGTTGAAGTTCCGGCAGGTCAAGGACAATTTACATGGATCGATTACAACGGGAATGGCATTTCCGAACTCAACGAGTTTGAAGAAGCCCTGTTTCAGGATCAACGAAAATACATCCGTGTGTTTTCTCCTTCTAACCAATACGTAAAAGCAAATTACCTGCAATTCAACTACAGTGTTAGCTTGTCTCCAAAATCATTGCTAAAGCCAGAACAGAGCAGACGAGGTTGGAGAAAAATTGTGTACCGAACCAGCACAAGCTCCGCATTACAGATCAATAAAAAAGTACAAAGCGACGGTAGCTTTTTATACAATCCCTTCGAAAAAAATCTGGTAGATACTTCATTAATCACACTCAATTCTTTTGTTTCTAACACCGTTTTTTACAACAGAATCAGTAGCAGATGGGGCATGGAATTCACCCACAGTCAGAACTCCTCCAAAGCGCTATTGGCATATGGTTTCGAAAGTAGAAAATTGGACAATATTACAGCTAAGTTGAGGGTAAATCTGAAGAAAAACTTTCAAAGCAACCTTAGCTTAAGAAAAGCGCAATCTGTGCTAAACACCAGTAATGCTAAATTTGACAATCGCAATTACAATATAGAAAGTTACATCATCGAACCCAATATTTCTTACATATACAAATCGAATCTTAGGGCTAGTTTGGGTTATTTGTTGTCTTTCAAAGAAAATAGAATCGACTCTATGGAACGTGCCAACAATAACGCAATTAAAGCGGAAATTAAATACAATACCCTGGCTAATAGTAGTATTACTGCCCGCCTCACATACGACCAGATATCCTTCAAAGCATATTCTGGTGCAGCCAATACCACTGTAGGTTATATTTTATTAGATGGGTTGTTACCTGGCAAAAATTATTTGTGGAATATTGATTTCACCAAACGGATCGCAGGTAATATTGAAATGAGTATAAATTACGAAGGTCGAAAACCAGGTACCGCGAAAACGGTACACATTGGCAGGGCCTCTATCAGAGCGCTATTTTAAAAAAAGGTTCTACATAATCGTTATAGATGCTCCCCACAATATTTACAAAAACTAGCATTGGTATCGTGCCCTTCTTTAAAACATTGCGGACAAGTTTGTGTATTAACATCATGTTTACTCATTTCTTTGGCAATACTTGCCGATACAATACCAGTAGGTACTGCAATGATACAGTACCCTAATAGCATGATAAACGAAGCCAAGGTTTTTCCCAGTGCAGTAATAGGGGTAACGTCGCCGTAACCCACCGTCGTAAGGGTTACAATGGCCCAGTAAATACTTTTAGGAATACTGCTAAATCCGTTGTTTTGGCCGTTTTCGATCATGTACATGACTGTGCCAGCAATAATGGTGATTAAAATTACCGCAAAGAAAAAAACCATTATTTTTCGCCTGGCTGCCCACAAAGAGTTCACTATAACCAAACTGTCTTTTAAAAAATTGAGCATGCGAAAAATTCTAAAAATCCGCAATAAGCGCAGTGCTCTAATGACCAATAAAAAATGTAGTTGAGGAAAAACAAGTTCTAATATTGTAGGTATGATAGCCATCAAATCTATGATTCCGTAAAAACTTTTGGCAAATTTCATGGGCTGTGGCAATACCCATAATCTCAGAAGATACTCTAATGCAAATATAAATGTAAAGGTTAATTCCAGCGTATGAAATAAAGGCCAGTATTTTATTTGAAGCGATGGAACACTTTCTAAAAATATTACTACCACGCTAATCGTGATCAATGACAGTAAAAAGACATCAAATATCTTTCCCGCAACTGTATCCGCCTCAAAAATTATTTCGTATAATTTTCGCTTCAATGGATGGGTAATTTTTACCTTGTTCATAATCAGCTTTTAATAAAGTTTAAAGTTAAGTTGCAAAAAAGGATTTTGCCAACAATAAAATATTCTTATTAACTTGACCAATATCTGGTACGAAATGAACATGTATGCAAACTTCTTTGATCATCATAGTTATAGGATTATTTATTTTTTTCGGCCATTACTTAAGCGGAGTTTTTGAGCGAAAAAGTATTCCAGACGTACTTGGATTGATGTTGATTGGCATTTTAATTGGTCCTGTGCTGAATTTGGTTGACCCCGCGTCTTTTGGTAAAATTGGGCCGGTATTCAGCAACCTGGTACTTATTTTTATCCTATTCGAAAGTGGTACTGATCTTAAAATAGATGAGATCAAGTCTTCTTTTAAAGATACTGCCGGTATTACATTTTTTGGATTTTTATCTACCTGTGTAGCGATCTCCCTGATGTGTCGGTTTATTTTTGACCTGCAGTGGCTTAGTTGTTTTTTCATAGGTGCTTCATTGGGCGGAACTTCCTCTGCGGTAGTAGTAGGGTTAACCAAAAAATTAAAAGTACAAGCCAAAACTACCACCACGCTCATCATGGAGTCTGCCGAAACAGACGTTTTTACATTAGCCATACCCCTAAGCATTTTAGCAGTGATGACAACTGGGACCCTAAATGCCAGCACATTGATCTCACAGTTTTTTTCTTCACTCATTATGGCCCTCATCATTGGTATTGGAGGTGCTTTTTTATGGAGTTTTATTGTGAATAAAATACCCTATCTAAAAATAACTAAATTTTCTACTCCGGCATTTTTGTTCATCTTGTATGGCATTGCAGAATACCTCAATTTCAGTGGTCCACTCACAGCCTTGTCTTTTGGAATTGCCATCGGAAATCTTCAATTTCTGGAACCAAAATTCATAGAAAGAATTATTCCTAACCAGAATATAGTGCTACCTAAATCTGAGAAAGATTTTTTTAGCGAACTCATTTTTCTGCTTCGTACTTTTTTCTTCGTATTTATCGGTATGAGTATCCAGATTAACAGATCGGATATTCTCTATTGGGGTGCAGGCATTACCGCTATTTTGATTATTGTTAGGTTAGTAATGATAAAAATCATCATTGATAAAAATACACCCACAGAAGATAAAGCCGCACTCTCCATCATGATTCCAAAGGGATTGGGTGCCGCAGTGATCGCCACGCTGCCATTGCAGCAAGGAGTACCAGATGGATCAATTATACAGTCGATCTGTTTCGCCATCATTCTTTTTAGTACCATTTATTGTGTAATATTGTTTTTCTTATTGAAAACCAATATCAGTATTCCATTCTATAGAAGTTTTTTTGATAAAAAACAACCAACGACTACAGAAATAACGCCTCCATAAAACCAATAGTTATTTATAACTGATTGTTTGTAAGTATTAAAAATTGCAAAATAAAAAGGGCTAAACAATTACGTTTAGCCCTTTGGGTTAGTTACAAATGATGCTTTAAAGTACTAGTACTTTTTCACTGATGACTATTTGATTATTTTGATTGGTCAACGTTACGATATAAGTCCCTTTGCCATGGTTCCTTACATCAACGTTCATTCTTTGATAAGGTATGTTGATATCGAATGTTTTGCTGTAAACCCTCGCCCCCTTAGCATCGTGAACTGTTATTGTATTTTTAACTGCCCCATTGCTATAATATGCCACCTGAAAACTACCGTTGTTCGGGTTGGGATAAATGAAGAGTTGGCTAGAGGCAGAGTCAGCAATCGGCAGTAATGATGAACTGTTGCTACAACCCGCACCATTCGTTACCGTTACACTGTAATTGCCCAACTGGTCTACGTTTACCGGTAATGTTGATCCTGTTGCAGCATTGAGGAGGTTACCATTTCTAAACCAGGTATATGTTACCGGAACAGTAGAACTGGCGGTGAGAGTAGTATTTAAACCAGGGAATAATCTGGTATAAGGAAATGCAGATAAACTTACCGTTGGTTTGGGATTAACATTCACCAGTGTGGATGCCGATGTATTGCTGCAGCCGTTCGTGTTGGTGACGGTTACGCTGTAACTGCCAGCGGCAGATGTAGCAATGTTTTGACTGGCTGCTCCATTACTCCACAAGTAAGAACTACCAGGGCTGGCGCTTAGGACCACATTATTGCCTTCGCAGAAACTGGTAGGTCCGGCGGCAGTGATTACTGCTGATGGCAGCGGGTTTACCGTTACCAAAGTGGGTGCAGATGTATTAATACATGCGTTGCCCTGGTTCACCGTCACTGAATATGAACCAGCATTGCTTACAATAATCGAAGGAGTAGTGGCACCGGTACTCCAGGTATAACTATTACCTGCGGTTGCTGTAAGTGTTACGCTGTTGCCTTGGCAAAAAGTAGTGCTGCTATTGGCAGTAATATTGATGGTGGGTAATGGATTCACTGTAACAGTAGTTGGCGCGGAAGTATTGATACATCCACCTCCCTGATTTACAGTTACCGTGTAATTACCAGAAGTGTTTACAATGATTGAAGGAGTGGTGGCACCATTGCTCCAGGTGTAACTACTTCCGCTAGTCGCGGTGAGCGTAACACTGCCTCCGGTACAAAATGCGGTAGCGCTGTTGGCGGTTATCGTAGGTGCCGCAGCAGCAACGATGGTGAGTATTACGGGTGTTCTGCTATTGCTTTCACAAGCGGTGCTCGTATTTCTACTGGCGGCGTAATAAGTTACCGTTCCCACACTGTTTAGGGTGGGGGTAGGTACGATCAAACCACCAGTTGCGGCTTCGTACCAAATTACTTCAAAACCAGCCGGTACGGTGGCACTAGCGGTGAGCATGGGTAATGGATTTGGATTGCAATAAGATTGTGTTTGATTACCACCACTTACAGGCACTGCAACAACGGTACTACTAACGCTGATGGATAACGTAGCGGTGCTGGTTTGACAGGCACCAGCAGTAGCAAATACCAGAACGTTTCCGCTGCTGCTACCCGCGGGATAATTCACTGAAATGGTATTGGTTCCTTGTCCGCTTGCAATCACAGCAACACCAGGAACCGTCCAGGTATAGGAACTGGCCCCGGGAATTACAGGCACTGTGTAAGTTATATTGTTGACAGCACCGCAGATGATGTTGTTACCATCGATTGATCCAATGGCTGCAAGCCCGGTAGCAGAAATCACCCTGCTAATGGCGAGGGATCTTTCACTTACAGCACCTGTACTGCTGTTTTTTGCTATAATACTGAACCAGATCGTAGCACCCGGAGTAAGACCCGTTGCTGTATAACTGGTTGCGATAATATTGGAAGCCAAGACTTCCCAAGCACCATTCACTTCGTTTAACCTTAAAATATCGTATTGATTAGCAGTAGCAACGGCATTCCAGGTAAAATTAAGTTCGCCTGCAGCACAGGTAGTTGCCGAGGTATTAAAATTTGTAGGAATACCTTGTATGCTAAAGTTTGCATCACTAACATCCGTCAATGAACCACTCGTTACGCGTACCAAAGCCGTAGAGGTGTTGGCACCCGCAGGCGGCGTCCAACTCAAACGGGTAATGTTTGCGGCTACAGTGTTGGAGATGGTTGTCCAGCTTGTACCATTATTGAGAGAATACTCTACTGTCTGATTTCCGGTAATTCCTTTTTGATCCCATGTAATAGTTTCTGCAATACCAGGGTTAAACGATTCAGCCCCATTTGGAAAAATCATTTCTATAGAAGGCTCATCTACCGTCCAGGTTACAGCATATTGTTGAGGCCCAACCGGGATGGAGGCACCTGCCACACGAATAGTATAAGTTCCGGGGGCAGGGAAGTCGATGGTAACTTGCTCGATATTGCTAACATTGTCAGTTGCTTTTGTTGCCGGGACTCCAGGATTTGCAGGATCTAATATCCATGGTAAACTGGTAGTGGCACCATTGATCACGGTGAGGTCGAGATTGTTCACCAACGCAGGGTTTGCATTGGCAGTACCGGCAGGATCATTCCAGGTAAGCATCACTTGCAAACGAATGGCAGTGGCAGGTACCGTAACGGTAATGTCGGCGCTGTTTCCATTACTGATACTATTGACAATATACCTGTTATCTTCTAAAATTTTTACAGCAGATAATGCATTCAATCTACCATAGCCAAATCGATAGTCAGGCCCAACATTTCCAAGATCCTGTGCGGTATTCAACAAAGTATTTTTGATCAGAGAAGATATGGGGTTGGCATTGCCATTCAATTGACGGAACCGTTGTACCAACAGTGCAGCCGTACCCGCCACACCCGGGGTTGCCATAGAGGTTCCTGAAATGGTTCCATACGCGTTGTTGGGGTAGGTAGATAATACACCAGTGCCAAAGGCGCTGATCTCTGGTTTCACCCTGCCATCTGCTGTAGGGCCGCAACTACTGCTACCCGATAATGCTTCTGTGGTAGTAATATTGGCCACCAAAATATTATTCTTCGAAGTTTTTCCACTACCCGTGATGGTACTCCATCCCCCAGTGCAGGAGGTTTGCGAATTTCCGGATGAATGTACATGCAAGTGATTCGGAAAGTTGTTGAGGTTTACATCGGTATTGCGACTGGTAGTTGAATACGCTACGCCGGAACCTGTGAGACCGCAGGTAGCCGTGCCTCCGTAAGAGTGACTACTTACAGAAAGGCCATAAGTGGGAATTCCATTAGCCGCTTCTACCGCAATATTGCCGCTGAAGTTCCAGGAAAATATGCTGGATTTAGGCGCCATCCCTCTTGCCTTTGGATTGATATATCCGCCGCCGCCGATGGTACCCGCGCAATGAGTAGAATGACTCGATGGGGTTCCGGGCTCAATGATATTCAGCCTTCCGGCAATAGGCGTAAAATCGAGGTGACCAAACACCGCATTCTCATCCCAGATGCCGATGTTAACCCCTTCACCCTTTAAATTGCGAAGGCCATCGTTTAATACATTTACGCGATGAAGGGTTCTTCCCAATAAGTTTTCAGGAACATTGGGTGGGTCGATCGCCTCTACCCATTGCACAAAATTTAAGCGAACCAATTCCATAAAACGCTGCTGCGGAATACGAACGGTGAAGCTTTTAAACATGGGCATGTCTTCGAGCACAATGATACCCAGGTTTTCAAAAGTAGCATTGATGTTCTCAAGCGACAATCTTTCATAAGTAGTGACCGTTAAATCAACTGTGCCAGCCTGTTTTACTGCATGTACAGGGAAATTTCCCTGTATAAATGACGGAATAGTTTTTTGTTGTACACTTAGTTGAAACACGCTTCGGATGCCGTTTGTGGCAAAACGGTTGACATCTGTACCCTGACTTACTGCTGCCATAAAAGCATTGTTGGGAAGATAGTCAAGCAATCGAATCCCATCAGCAAGCAATTGATTTTTTTGAACATCGTTGGGCAATTGATGAAATTGCAGTACAACATAGCGCTTCTCTAAAAAGCTACTTTTTTCAAGGATAGTTAAAACCGCTGCTTTATTCGTACTGTTTTGTTGAGGTATAAATTTTCCTTCATTCAACAGAATTTCAAAAGACTTTTTTTCCTGTGCCTGAGCATTAAAAAAATAGAGCAACAGGAAGCCGAGGGCCAATGATCTACAAATTATTTTTTTCATTTAAAAGAGATTATTTTTTTAAAGGATAAATATAAAACAAATAGGCTGTAGAACAGCCTTTACAATCCAGTATTTAGAATAAAAATTGAGCATTTCGCATAATTCGGAAGGAATTGGTAGAATCGCTTCAAATTAAATAGTGTTATTACTATTGAAAAGTTTTTTACTAACTTAACGCTATGAAGCATTTCAAATTTTACAGCAAACACGATATTTTATCGCTTACCAAAGTAAGACGATTTGAAACAAAAGTAGGAGAGCGGATTGAACAGCTCAGAGAAAATGGAGAATGGCCTGAAGTGCTTCAGCATTCTTCGGCAACCTATGTTTTGTTGGGTATCCCGGAAGACATTGGCGTAAAAGCAAATTTTGGCAGAGGAGGGGCAGACAGCAACTGGTTACCTTTTTTAAACAGTTTTTTAAACACCCAAAGCAACGATTTTTTTACGGGCGAAAATATGCTTTTGCTTGGGCACTTTGATTTTGGTGATATCAAATACCTCATCGAAAACAATGCTTATGGTCCCGATGAAAAAATTGATGCATACAGGCATGCCGTCAATTTGATAGATGAAGAGGTGGAGGCACTCTTAAAAGTCATCGCAGCCTCAGGCAAAATTCCGATAGTAATTGGAGGTGGACACAACAATGCTTACCCCATCATAAAAGGGGTAAGCAAAGGTTTGCACAAAGCTGATAAAGTTCCGCTGGCTCAAATTAATTGTATTAACCTGGATGCCCATTCAGATTATCGTCCTACAGAAGGCCGCCATAGCGGCAATGCTTTCCGTTATGCAGAAACAGATGGTTTTATGGGCAAATATGCCGTGATTGGCTTACATGAAAACTACATACCTCAAACCGTTTTGATGGATATTCACAATAATCCTTTTATTCAATACTGCAGTTATGAAGAAATATTTGTGCACGAACGCAGAAATTTTATTCAGGCCGTAGCGCACGCCACGGGTTTTACAGAAGATACGTTTACGGGTATTGAACTGGATTTGGATGTGATTGAAAACGTACTCAGCAGTGCCTGCACGCCCAGCGGTCTTTCCGTATTGCATGCAAGACAGTACCTCAACTTTACTGCAACCGATTGTAAAGTGGCCTACTTACACATTTGCGAGGGTGCATCGCAACTAACGGATGGTACTAAAAACGAAGAAACCGGAAAACTGATTTCGTTTCTGGTAACAGATTTCGTAAAAGCCAATACCAATGTACAAGCACCCAACAGCTTTAAATGAATAAAAGAAGAAAGGCTGCCTTTTTAAGACAACCCTTCGCTTATTTTATTATCCAACACTGGTTTTATTGAACCGGCTCCAGGTATTGTGCATAAGAATATCCTTCTTCTCCGTCTGCGGTTCTTACCAGCCACCACTGATCGTTGCTGCGACTTACTAAAGTAATGATCTCATCTTTAGCTGCTTTCCCAACAATTGGTTGGTCAGTGCCGGGTCCTTTGCGGATGTTCAAATTGCTGGAATCTGTAACTACTTTTACGTGTGTTACAGCAGCATCCATCGCAACATTAACGTTGAGGATCAAATCGCCCGAAGTAAAGTTAGGGTCTACTTGTCCGTAAACATCCCACAATTGATCTTTCACCGCACCACTCGGAGCAGTGCCATCAATATACAACACGCCGTCTTGCTCTCTCACTTGTAAATTTGATACGCCTGCTGCTGTTGCTGCATTGGTGATTGCCTGGTATTTATCTTGTAGTGCCATAATATAATTCCTCTGATTATTTTATTTAATGGTTAATTTATTCTCGATTTTTTTAGGCTTCAAAGAATTCAAGGCCATCATCAATTTTGGTAATTGATCTTTTTTGATTTCACCAGTAAGGGTTACAACACCATCCACTACTGCAGCAGTTACGCCAGCAAAATCTTTGGTAGCATCTTTAACCGCTTGTGTTAGAACATCTGAAGTTGCAAATTCAACAGGAGCTGGTGAAGGGGGTGGAGGAGGCGTAACGGTTGTGTTGTTGGTCACAGATTTTACTCCTTTCATCGCTTTTACAGAAGCTTCCAATGCAGCTTGAGCAGCAGGGTCAGCAACTTCACCACTCAATGTAGCTACTCCTTCATTTACCATCACCAATACGCCGGCTGTAGAAGGATTTTCTTTTAAGCTTTTTTCGATGGAGGCTTTTACGTCTGCATCTTTTGGTTTGCAGCTTGTAAAGCTGAGACCGGCAACCAATAAAAGTGCGGGAATAAGTCGTAGAATTTTCATTTTTTTTTGTTTAGTTGGTGAAAAAGTTGTGTAACAAATATAATATTCCTCTATTAAAATAATAGCATTTCTTTTGTTTATAAACTTGTGAGTCGGCCACCATCTACTGGCAAATTAATTCCATTAATGTAGGCCGCTGCCGGGGAAGCCAAAAAGGCCACCGCTGCCCCAAATTCTTCGGGTTGTCCAATTCTCCCAGTGGGTATTTCTTTCACTAAAGCAGCCAAAACTGCTTCCGGCGTTTGTCCGGTGTCCGCCGCTTTTTTCTCAATTACGTAATCTGCACGAACCGTTTGCGTAAACCCGGGTAAAACATTGTTAACTGTAATGCCAAAACTGCCCAGTTCAAACGACAAGGTTTTGCTCCAGTTGGCTACGGCTGCACGGATAGTGTTGCTCACACCCAAACCCTGCAACGGTTGTTTTACAGAGGTAGATATCACATTGATGATTCTCCCGTATCCCGCTTTTTTCATGCCGGGTACCAATGCCTGCGCCAACATATGGTTGCAAATGAGGTGGCTGTTGAATGCCTGCAAAAATTCATCCGTTGTTGCATCCAATGCTGCACCTCCGGCAGGCCCACCGGTGTTATTCACTAAAATATGTGCTACCCGGTTGTCGGAAACAAAACTTTCTATCACTTTTTTTACTTGCGCTGGATCGGCAAAATCTGCTACGAGGTAACTATGCGTTTGTCCGGTACTGTTATCTAATTGACTGATGGTATTTTTCAGTTTTTCCTCATTGCGGGCTATCAAAACCACATTGGCGCCCAGCAATGCCAATTCTACCGCACTGGCGTATCCTAATCCTTGTGTGCTACCACAAACAACAGCCGTTTTTCCCTTTAAATTTAAATTCATCTATATTAATTTATGTCATTTCAAATCGATGCCTTTCCAACAGCCGTTTAAATGGCAAGGTCAACATTCACCACAATCATACCTATTGAGATCATTCCGCTTTAAATGTAGTTTTAATTTTTAAAGTTTCCACCACATTAAAAATGATTGGGCACATCGCATAATGAATCATCGTACCAAACATTCTATCCTTAAAATTACTTCGATGAAGATGAGGAAACTCCCGGCATTCTGTAAACCGCTGTTCATAGACTCCACATCGGCTACCCTCTAAAAAATGACAAGGCATTTGGCTCATGATCCACTGCCCTTGCTGACTTACTTCAATATATTTTCCTTTGAAATCGTCCACAGAAATGGCTAAAAAATCAGCCGTTTTCTTTGCTTCTTGTTGGGTTACATTGATCATAAGTGTTTTGCAACAAGCTCCACATTGTGTACAATCAATTGCTGGCTCAATCTCCGAGTTGATAACGGCTACCCATTCATCGATGTCTTCTCCATCAGCATTTCTAACAAAGTCAATAAAAGCATCGTTTTCGGATGCATGTGTTTCTGCATAAGCAGCAATATATTCCCGGCTGGTGTGTAAAGTTTTTATAATAAGTAAAATAAGTGAGCAACAAATGTAGCCTATATCATAGTATCTGAATCAACCAGAAGGCAGATTATTTACTTATACACAACTGTTTAAAACACGCCACTTTTCTCTGTAGGCATTTAACTATATTTGCCACAATCGTAAAATACTAAAAATATTAGTAGATTGCGTTTTTTAAAAGCAACACTGATATACTATTTAATGGTAAGCAGGTTGATCGTTGATTTAAATATTATGGCAGAAAAAGAACTTTTTAATTACACAGAAGACAATATCCGAAGTCTCGATTGGCAAGAGCATATTCGCCTGCGCCCTGGTATGTACATTGGAAAACTGGGTGATGGCAGCAGTCCGGATGATGGTGTTTACGTACTCTTAAAGGAAGTGATTGACAATTGTATCGACGAGCATACCATGGGTTACGGTAAACACGTAGATGTAAAAATAGACGGCAAAACCCTCACAGTTAGAGATTATGGTCGTGGCATACCATTGGGCAAAGTGGTAGACGTAGTAAGTAAAATGAACACGGGCGCCAAATACGATAGTAAGGCTTTTCAGAAAAGTGTGGGACTAAACGGGGTTGGTACAAAAGCTGTAAACGCTTTGAGTAATTATTTTAAAGTAACCGCGTTCAGAGATGGGAAAGAAAAAACAGCGGAGTTTGAAAGGGGCATACTGAGCAAAGAACACAAAGAAACTACTACAAAAGAAGAGAATGGCACACTGGTTACTTTTATACCCGATGATACCATTTTTAAGAACTTTCATTTTGTGCAAGAATACCTTGATAACCAGTTTTGGAATTACTGCTACCTCAATGCTGGTTTGATAATGAACCTCAATGGGAAAAGGTATGTGAGCAAAAATGGACTGCTCGACTTGTTGCAACGTAAAACCAATGAGGATGAATTAAGGTATCCCATCATTCATTTAAAAGGAGAAGATATTGAAGTAGCCATCTCTCACGAAAATGGTTACGGTGAAGAATATTACAGTTTTGTAAACGGACAGTTCACTACGCAAGGTGGTACACACCTTGCTGCCTTTCGGGAAGGATTTGTGAAAACGATCCGGGAGTTTTTCAAAAAAGATTATGACGCATCTGATATCAGGGGCAGCATTTGTGCGGCGGTGTCTGTACGGGTACAAGAGCCAATATTTGAAAGCCAAACCAAAACCAAGTTGGGTTCGATGACGGTGAGTGAAGGCGGACAAAGCATGAAAAATTTTGTGGGCGATTTTTTGTCCAAAGAGCTGGATAATTATCTACACAGAAACCCCACTTTGGCTGATGCAATGAAAAAACGCATCGAGCAAAACGAAAGAGAACGCAAAGAATTGGCAGGCATTAAAAAATTGGCCAACGAGCGAGCGAAAAAAGCCAATCTACACAACAAAAAACTCCGGGATTGTAAGTTCCACTACAACGATGAGCCAACAGGAAAAGACAAAGACGCCATCGTGGAAAAGCAGAAAGAAACCACCATCTTTATCACAGAGGGAGATAGTGCCAGCGGATCTATCACCAAAGCCAGGAGCGTTAACACGCAAGCAGTGTTCAGCTTAAGAGGTAAGCCCCTCAACTGTTATGGGCTTACCAAAAAAGTAGTGTATGAAAACGAAGAGTTCAATCTGCTGCAACATGCACTGAATATAGAAGAAGGATATGAAGGCTTACGCTATAACAACATTGTAATTGCCACTGATGCGGATGTAGATGGGATGCACATTAGATTGTTGTTGATGACTTTCTTCCTGCAATTTTTTCCTGATCTGGTGAAGAATGGTCACGTGTATGTGTTGGAAACACCTTTGTTTAGGGTTCGTAACAAGCAGGAAACTATTTACTGTTATGATGAAACAGAAAAACAAGCAGCAATGAAAAAACTGGGAACAAAACCAGAGATCACCCGATTCAAAGGTTTGGGAGAGATCAGTCCGAATGAGTTTGCCCGTTTCATCAGCATAGACATGAAATTGCAACCTGTGATCATGGAACAAGGTGAACACATTCAAAATTTACTGGAATATTACATGGGGAAAAATACCCCTTCCAGACAAGACTTTATTATAGAGAATCTCAGGGTAGAATTAGACCTGATAGAAGAACCGATTATTGCAACCGAATAATTATTAATCGTTCGATGTCATTTTTAGAAAGGTTGTTTGTTTCAAAAGCTGATAAAATATGTACGAGTTTCATTCCGACTATAAAAAATATTTCGATATACAATTATCGAATGCCAGGCAATGGATCTTACCTTTCGTACGGGAAGCAAAACCCATTAAAGCAGGGATGCAATTGTTGGAGATCGGCTGTGGACAAGGTTCACTGCTCCGTGCGTTTTCGGAGGCAGGCTGCATTTGTACCGGAGTAGAAATGTATCCACTCTGGTTAGAAAAAGCAAAGGAGTGGTTAGCGCCGGAAATAGCATCCGGTAAAGTAAGGCTCATCAACAGCAATATTTATGATGTAGAGGCAGAGAAGGATCTGGGAACCAAATTCGACATCATTGTATTAAAAGACGTGATAGAACATATCCATGATCAGGAAAAACTGATTGGTTGGATGAAAAATTTTTTAAAGCCGGATGGCATCGTCTTTTTCGGTTTTCCACCCTGGCAAATGCCGTATGGCGGTCACCAGCAAATGTTACAAGGCTGGCTGGGAAAAACACCCTACTGGCACATGTTACCGATGCCTTTGTTTAAAGGATTGCTGCGCATGAATAACCAATATTCTGAAGACCTCGTAGAGATCAAAGAAACCGGAATATCCATAGAAAGGTTCGAATCCATTTTACACAAAACCGGATACCGTATTATAAAACAAAAACACTGGATGATCAATCCTGTATATGAATACAAATTTGGTTGGAAGCCCAAGGTACAATTCGGACTCATCAAAGCTATTCCATTTGTACGAAATTTTTTTACCACAGCGGTATATTATATCATTACACCGAAAGACTAAACATTAATTAAAGATTCACATGATACATATTGTTTTTAACGAACCGGATGTAAAAGTATTAAACGAAGCCATTGCTTTAGACGAAACTGGCTCCATTAATGGCGAGGTCATCCTGATCAGAGATGATTACGCAGTGGGCCCTTTAGAAAACTGTTACATTGGCGAAGGCATTCAAGCAAGGCGCGACTGGTGGAAAGAAGTTTTGGCAGGTGGTGACTATGCAGCCAAGGCTGATACAGATGCCGTAGATGATTACAAAACCATTGCAGAAATAGTCGGCTCTCTGCGTCGCAAGGAAGACGAAGAAGTTTGGATATGGGCCGCTCAAAATAACCACGATGTTTCTGGTTATTATTGGTTGCTGCATTACATGAAAGAATTTCAGGGAAGGGTACAGATATTGTACTTGAATAACCTTCCTTTTTTCAACGATAAAGGCCATATATTTTATCCAAATTGGCTGTCGGAAATTCCGGCAAAAGAATTTTTGAAAGCAAAAAAACTTTCCAGGGAAATCACCCTCAGTGAGTTTGAAGTAGATCCGGATGAATGGACAAAACTTTGCAACGAAAACAAAGGCGTACGATTATTAGAGGGAGGAAAAAAACTTGTTCAGGAAACGTATGACTACTACGACATGGAGTTGAAGAAATTTGTAACCGCCGATTGGCAAAAAGCATCGAAAATCATTCACCAGTTTCTAAACAAATCTAAACTAACTACCGGTGATGCCTACCTGCTTTGGCGTTTGAAAGAAATGATTGCACAAGATATCTTTGATGTCCAGGGGAAAGTTGAAGCGATGAAAGATTTTGAAATAAAGTGGAAATCATAATAGTCATGCTCCCGCTAATCAAAATTTCTTTTTGGTTGGTGTGCGTATTTAAAAGTTAAAAAATGAATATTCGTTCCATACACCATGTTGCCATCCTTACCGATGATTATGAAAAGAGCAAAACTTTTTACACTGAAGTATTAGGCTTCTCCGTGATCAGCGAAGTGTACAGAGCCGAAAGACAATCTTACAAACTAGACCTCGCCATAGCAGGCAGGTACCAAATAGAATTGTTCTCTTTTCCGGATTACAAAGAGCGGGCATCCTTTCCGGAAGCTAAAGGCTTGAGGCACTTAGCTTTTGAAGTAGAAGATATAGAATCTGCTGTACAGGAATTGATCGATCAGAATGTGGAAGTACAAGGCATACGAACAGATGAATGGACGGGAAAAAGGTGCTGCTTTTTTTACGATCCCAATGGCCAACCGCTTGAATTATATGAAACTGGGGAAGAAAGAATTTAAATTTCGAAAGAATTGAACTAATATTTATAAGTGTTTAAAAGGTATGAAAGCAAAAAAAGAAGAGTATGCACATAGTGATACCGGTGTAAGTGGACAGTATAAAACCTGGTTTCTTGATTATGCCAGTTATGTAATTTTGGAGCGTGCGGTACCCGCTATTGAAGATGGTATGAAGCCAGTGCAGCGCCGTATCCTGCATTCTATGAAGGAAATGGATGATGGCCGATATAACAAAGTGGCCAACATCATTGGACAAAGCATGCAATACCATCCACATGGTGACGCTAGTATTGGCGATGCTTTGGTGAATATGGGACAAAAAGATTTATTGATTGATACACAGGGGAATTGGGGCGATGTTCGCACAGGAGATGATGCTGCGGCACCTCGGTATATTGAAGCCAGGTTGAGCAAGTTTGCACTTGACGTGGCGTTTAATGCCAAAACTACCAACTGGCAATTGAGTTACGATGGTCGTAAAAATGAACCTGTAACCTTACCCATGAAGTTTCCGATGTTATTGGCACAGGGAGCAGAAGGAATTGCTGTTGGATTGGCCACTAAAATTTTGCCTCATAATTTCTGCGAGTTAATAGACGCTTCTGTCAAATACCTCAAAGGAAAGAAATTTGAAATTTTTCCCGACTTCCTAACAGGTGGCACCATGGATGCATCAGCCTACAATGAAGGTAAACGCGGCGGAAAAATAAGGGTGAGGGCCATCGTTGAAGAGCAAGACAAAAAAACGCTGATCATCAAAAATGTGCCTTTTGGGGTAACCACGAGCCAGTTGATGGAAAGTATTGTGAAAGCCAACGATCAGGGAAAAATAAAAATTAAAAAAGTAACCGACCATACCGCTGCCGACGTTGAAATCTACATAGAACTGGCGCCGGGCATTTCGCCCGATATTACGATCGACGCCTTGTATGCATTTACCGACTGTGAAGTGAGTATTTCGCCCAATGCCTGCGTGATTGTTAATAAAAAACCACAATTTTTAGGGGTATCCAAACTGCTGACCGATTCGGCAGACAATACCAAAACCCTATTGAAACGTGAGCTTGATATTAAACTCAGCGAACTACAGGAAAAATGGCATTATACTTCGCTAGAGAAAATATTCTTCGAAGAAAAAATTTACAAGGAGCTAGAAAAAAAGCACGAAACCTGGGAAAAGGTACTGGAGGCGATCGACAAAGCTTTTGGTCCCTTTAAAAAACTATTGCGAAGAGAGATCAGCAAGGAAGATATTGTAAAACTAACGGAAAAGCCTGTACGAAGAATTTACAGACTGGATATCGATCAGCTCAATGAACAAATTAAAGCTTTAGAAGCTGATATCAAACAGGTGCTATTCGATTTGGATCATTTGACAGAATTTACCGTAGCTTATTACGAAAACCTGCTGAAGAAATATGGTAAAGGGCGGGAACGTAAAACAGAGATCAAGCAATTTGATGTAATACAGGCTAAAACAGTGGCCATCGCCAATATTAAATTGTATGCAAATTATGCCGATGGTTTTGTAGGCACCGGGCTCAAAAAAGATGAATTGATTACCGAAGTGTCTGAACTTGATGATGTGATTGCTTTTACAAAGGGCGGAATCATGAAAGTGGTAAAAGTGAGTGATAAAACCTTTATTGGGAAAGACATTATTCATGTAGCGGTATTTCAGAAAAATGATGAACGAACCACCTATAATATGATGTATATAGATGGTAAAACGGGCGTGAGTTATGCAAAACGTTTTAATGTAACAGGCATCACCCGCGAAAAAGAATATGACCTCAGCAAAGGTTCTGAAAAAAGTAGGGTACATTATTTTACTGCCAACCCAAATGGAGAAGCAGAAGTGGTAAAAATCATTTTGAGCCCTAACTGTAGCGCTAAGAAAAAAGAACTGGAGTTTTATTTTGAAGAACTCGAAATCAAAGGCCGTAGCAGTTTTGGAAACCAGGTAACTAAATATCCTGTTAAATCAGTGAAATTCAAAGAAGCCGGCCGATCTACCCTCGATGCTAAAAAACTTTGGTTCGATAATAAGTTTGGCAGATTAAATGCGGATGAAAAAGGTGAGTACCTGGGTAAATTTGATGCGGAAGACAGGCTGCTGGTGATTTACAGCGATGGTAATTATGAGATCGTGGATCAGGAACTTACGCAAAGATTTGATGTGGGAAAAATATTACTCATCGAAAAATTTGTTCCGGAAAAAGTGATCACTGCGGTTTATCTGGATCATGAAAAATTACAGTTCAACATCAAACGCTTCAAAATAGAAACCAGCACACTGCATAGTAAGTTTTTCTTTATCAAAGAAGGAAAAGACAACCGACTCGAAGCGGTGACCACTGAAGAAAATCCGATCTTAAAAGTACAAACGGGTAGAGGTGCACAGGTATCGAAGGCTAAATTCAAAGCGGCAAAAATGGTGGAAGTCATGGGGTGGAAAGCAGTTGGCGCTAAACTAACCGACTACAACAAATCGGTAGAAATGGAGTGGGACAAACCGTTGGAGGAAGGCGGACAAGCAGCTTTGTTTGAATAACATACATTAAAAGTAAAAGGAGCTGCTGAGCTCCTTTTACTTTTATAAGTGAAATTGATGTGATCTTCTTAAGTAGAAAAATAATACAACTCCCATCTACAGGTTTTTAAAAAGTTTTAACCTTCTAAAGAAACACCAATTAACTTTCCAATACCAAATGTGATGGCGGCAGCTATCAACCCAAATATGACTTGTCGAAAGCCAGAGAACCAAATACTTTTACCTGTAAACAAAGTAATAGCAGCACCTATCAAAAACAATCCAGCGGCGCTGCTAATCACGCTTATAACGATTGCAGTAATACCCGTGTTAAACATAAATGGAATAACAGGAATTACCGCACCAATGGCGAAAAGTACAAAGGAATAAATGGCCGCTTCCATAGCAGATCCTTTTAGCTCTTCCGGATTGATGCCTAATTCTTCCCTTACCAATAAGTCGTGCGCACGGTTTTTATCCTGCATGATTTCCGCAGCCATCGTATTGGCCTGATCTTCGGGTATGCCTTTCGCCATATAAATTAACGCAATCTCTTTTTGTTCTCCTTCCGGATTGGTTTCAAGTTCATCCATTTCTAACTGCATCTGATTTTCATGCAATTCCTGTGAACTCTTTACAGAAATCCATTCGCCCAAGGCCATTGATAATGCTCCTGCTAATAATCCAGCAACGCCCGCCAATAAAACACCAGAACCACCTGCAGTTGCACCAGCAATACCCATTACCAAACTAAAATTAGAAACCAATCCATCATTGCCACCGAGCACTGCTGCTCGTAATGCATTACCACCAACAGATCGATGTTTCTTTTCAAATTTCGCTACATTGCCTCCGGTTACTTGAGATTCTTTTTCTAAAAGCGACCTCAATATGCTGACATGGTTTGTTTCGCTACCCGTGATAGGTAGCTTATTTTTATTTTTTGCTGAGATGATCGCATTGGAAATACTTTTTTCTGTATCCATCATTACCCCAAGTATATAGTCATACCCAAAGATTTTACCGATGGTATTCAGTATTTTAGCCCTCACAGACGGGGATGGAAATACGATTGGTATCGTAGGATTCAATTTATTTAAAAAAGCTTCTGCATGACTTCTTTCAATAGCACTCATCTGACGAAATACATTGGCAACTGTTGTATCAGTTTCTGCATCTGCCAGTTTATTGTATAGAAAACTGGCGTCCACTTCTGTTTGAATATTTTTATTGATCTTTGTAGGCATTGTAGGATAATTGTAGATATAGTACAAAACAATATTCTTCAAATTTTTTGTAATAATTCAAATTCCCATTTGTTTGAGTATAAGACAACATGTAATTTCTCTATTATTTATTTTTTTAGGATGCGCAAAAGTTGGGTTTTATCACTCATTTTTTTAACTACGAACCAATCTTATTATAACTCGCCACAATTCCTTTTATCAAAGAAGAACTAAAACCTTGGTGCTCCATTTCATTTAAACCGGCAATGGTACAGCCTTTGGGCGTGGTTACTTTGTCTATCTCCTGCTCTGGATGGGTGTGTGTGGTCAATAATAATTCAGCGGCACCTTTTACCGTTTGTGCTGCGATTAAACTAGCAGTAGCGGCGTCAAAACCTATTTCAATTCCGCCTTGTATATTGGCCCTGATGTAACGCATGGCATAAGCCGTACCGCAGGCACCCAACACCGTAGCAGCGTTCATCAATTTTTCATCAATCAACGCAATTTTGCCAAGGTTCGAAAATAATCGTTGTACATATTTATTGTCATCTTCGGATGTAAACAAACTGCTAATGCAAGTGATGCTTTCCTGAATGGCAATGGCAGTATTGGGCATGGCCCTGAACAAGGGTATATCTTTTTGAATAACTGTTTTCATTTCATCTAAACTCACCCCAGTTACTACCGAAATGAGTAAATGATGGGACTGCAATACCGGACTAATCTGCTCCAATACCTCTTTAATTTGAAATGGCTTGATGGCCAGTATTACCACTTCTGACTGTTGAACTGCGGAAATATTATCAGACCCAACATTTACACCAATCGATGCCAATCCAACAAGGGTATGCGTATTTCTTTTGGTAATGCTGATGAGCTGCGGTGCAATAAATTCACTTTGTATCAAACCCTGCGCAATGGCAGTACCCAGATTTCCTCCACCAATGATGGCGATTTTTTTTGTTTGCATACTTTTTGTTTTAGCAGATCAGCTGTTACTCTTTTTTCTTTTTCCAATCACGATCAAACAATATTTTTAACCGCAGTTGAAAGCTATCCGACAATATTGTATTAATTACTTTTTCATTGTTAATATCTATTTCTACCAAATTAGCGGGGTCTTTCTCATCAAACAAAAAGTTCTTGTCTCTGTCTACTGTAACATTCATGAGAATCTTACGGGTACTGGCAATGTACTTCCAGCTGCTCAAATGCTGATTGGCTGGCGATAATTGTCTGAAATTTTTACCTCGTCTGTCAGTTGCAAAAAGGTAGGTTGGATCTTTTTCATCAAACAAACCGTCTTTATTGTAATCATCAGCTACAATCGAATACAAAATATAACTGCTATCAATAGCATTTTTGCTTTCAGTAGATTCTAGTCCAGATCGATCCATAATGGTTTGAATCAACATTTTTTGTTCACTCAACAAATGATACTCCCGTGTTTTACTATTGTAAAAAACAATGTTCCAGCAACTATAGCCGGGCATCGATTTATAATAGGAGGATTCAAATCGACCACTACTGCCGCTGTTGGTCGTTAATGGCGACATTACGATGCCTGATTGGTCAATTTCTGACAAAGCACCAAAGTCAATTTTCAACTTTGCCAGTTCAGGGTTACTTACCATCACTGTGTCTTGCATCACTGTAACATCCGGCGGTGGTGTAGGGGTTTGCGGTTTTTTGGATTGTTTGGTACAGGATGCCAATATAATCAGCAAACCATACATCGTAGTTTTCATATTTCGAGTATTAAGTTGTTTAATCGTCTGTTGCGATGCCAACCTCACTTAACCTTCTAACTCCATGATCTTTTCAAACAGCAACTCATATTCTTTGTTGGCAGTTGCCAAATCTTGTGCAGCTTTGTTGTAATCGGCTTCTGCTTTTACAAATTTTTGTTTGTCACTATAAATGTCTGGATTGGCCAAGGCAGCTTCCAACGTGGTTTTGCTGCGGTTGAGTTTCTCTAGTGTTTCCTCCAATGTTTTAAACTTCGTTTTTAATTTTTGTAGTTCTTTTTTGGCATCATTGTTCAACTGCTGTGGCACTGGTTTTGGGGCTGCTACCGTTTTTGGCAGTTCAGTTTTTAAATTCCCTTTATCCGCTTTCGCTGCATCTGCCTGGGCTTTTGCACGGCGTTCTTTCCAATCTTCCCACTCCGCATAAGTACCCTTGAACTCTAGTATTTTTTTATCTTCAATTTCCCAGATCTTATTGGCGATACGACTGATAAAATAACGGTCGTGACTCACCAATATCAAACTACCCTCATATTTATTCAAAGCTTCTACCAATAAATCAACAGAGTGAATATCAAGGTGATTCGTTGGTTCATCCAGCATCAGAAAGTTGGCTTTGCTCACGATCGTTTTCGCCAATGCCACCCTGGCTTTTTCTCCACCACTTAATACTTTTACTTTTTTGTCAACGGCATCACCACTAAATAAAAAAGCTCCTAACAATGATCTAAGTTCCAGATCCGTTTTACCACTTCTGGCATCCTTCAATTCTTCCAGAACATCGTTGTTTTGGTTCAAGGCTTCTAATTGGTGCTGTGCATAAAATGCTTCAGCCACATTGTAGCCCCATTCTCTTTCTCCTTCAAATGGTTCGGTACCAGCGATGATACGCAACAAGGTAGATTTACCCTTACCATTGGCACCAATGAGTGCAATTTTATCGTTGCGATCTATTTCGGCACCCGTATCTTTTACGATTTCTATATCTTTAAAAGACTTGTTGATATGCTTGAGCGTACAAATTATTTTACCCGGTTGTCTTTCAAGTGCAAAGTTGATTTTCATGTTGGGCCGCTCAATATTCACATCTTCGATGCGATCAATTTTATCGAGTCGCTTTACGATACTTTGAGCTTGCGCTGCCTTACTGGCTTTAGCCTTAAAGCGTTCTACGAATCTTTCTTGTTGACGAATATAATCCTGTTGGTTTTCGAAAGCCTTTTTCTGCATATCCACCCTTAATGCTTTTTCGGTTTCGTAATAAGAATAGTTGCCTGTATAAAAATGTAATTCTTGCTGATAGAGCTCCACAATTTTAGTCACCATTCTATCCAGAAAAAAACGATCATGTGATACAATCACCACGGCACCCTGGTAGTGCAGAAGGTACTTTTCTAACCACTCGATACTTGGAAGATCCAAGTGATTCGTAGGCTCATCGAGCAATAGTACGTCGGGCGCTTGCAAAATCATTTTCGCCAGCAATACCCGCATCCGCCATCCGCCACTAAAGTTTTTGTATGGTTTTTGCAATTCAGCGTTGCTAAATCCGAGTCCTTGTAAAATTTCTTCGGTTTTGTGGTGAATGCTATAACCGTCCAACACATCTAGCTCCGCCAACTTATCTGCATACTCCATGGCCAGGTCTTCATCACCGGTTTTTTCGAGTTCCAGCGCAATTTCTTCCAGTTCTTTTTCTAGCTTTTTAACTTTTTCGAAAGCACCTAGCGCAACGTCTAAAATACTGTCGTCGGTATCAAAGCCCAGCAAATCCTGGTGTAAAAATCCAATGGTGGTTTCCCTTCCTTTTTCAACAGTTCCTTTACCAGGGCTATATTGCCCGGTAAGCACTTTAAACAAAGTTGATTTTCCAGTACCGTTGTATCCGATTAATCCAATGCGTTCGTTGGGTTGTATATGCCAGGTAGCATCTTCTACAATCGTTCTCGCTCCAAACTCAAAAGTCACATTCTGTAAGCCTAATAACATCTTTGCAAAAATATTTTAATATGTAAATTCCGGCAAAGCTAACTCAAACGATAAACTATTGGAAGAGTTTACTGTTATAAATTTTGGTTATTTAAAAGGGTTGGAACATGGTTTACCAATCCAATTGGTTTACAGGTGTTAATTTATTCTCATCCATGCTGTTCACCGTTTATCAAAAGAGGGTGTTTGAATGGCAGCAGGCCCATGCAAACACTTAACTTTGTGCAAATAACAGGAGAATATGAAGAAAATTATTAGTTTGTTAGTCATGTTGCTGGGGGCCTTTAGTGTGTATTGGTTTATACTAAGAACAAAGGAATCGAAACCCAAACCCCCAAAGATGGCACCTATCGCTGTAAAACAGCATTCGGATAGTTTCAACCTTTCCATTACTAATTTGATGCATGCCTATTTTGGTATCAAAGAATCATTTGTATCCGCAGATACCGCTAATGCAAAAAAATATACTGGCATCTTTATCGTTTTGCTGGATAGCATTCCGGTAAAAGAACTCGAAAAAGATGATGCTATGATTGCTCAAACAGCTAATGCCAACATTGCAGATATCAAAGCAAATGCTGTTTCATTGTTACAGCAAACAGACATTACCCAAATGCGTGTAGATTTTAGAACAGTGAGTGATATGATGTATCCTGGTTTCTTTAAAATCATCAATTACGAGGGGGCAACCCTTTACTTGCAAAACTGTCCGATGGCATTTGATGGTGACAAAGATGCCAATTGGATCAGCAACAGCAATAAAGTAGTAAACCCTTATCTTGGTAACAATCATCCAAAATACAAAGCCGCCATGTTAAATTGTGGTGAAGTCAAAGACAGCATCGGAATAGGCTATTAAAGAGTTCAGTAATTCTTTCCATGAAAAAAAATCTGTATTTCCTCTTTTTGTTGTTGCTGAACCTTCAGGTAGTTGCACAAAAAAAACACACCATTAGTGGATACGTTAAAGACGCGGCATCGGGTGAAACCCTGATTGGTGCTACCTTAACGGTGAAAGGAAATACTAAGGGGATCAGTAGCAATCAATACGGTTTTTATTCGCTTACGCTCGTAGAGGGCAGCTACGGATTTGTGGCCAGCTCTGTTGGCTACCAACCGTTTCCATTCAACCTCGAACTTTTAAAAGATACGGTAGTAAATATTTCACTCAACAGCGGTACAGCATTGAGTGAGGAAGTAATTGTAACCAGCCGCAAAAGAGAAAGCAATGTAAAAAACGCTCAGATGGGGAAAGTGAACTTACCCATCGAACAAATTAAATCGATACCCGCATTTTTGGGAGAGGTTGATCTGCTAAAAGTGGTTCAGTTACTGCCAGGCATCCGAAATGCAGGCGAGGGGAGTTCAGGAATTTACGTGAGGGGTGGTGGACCAGATCAAAACCTCATCATGCTAGATGATGCCGTTGTGTACAACACAGGTCACTTATTTGGATTTTTTTCCATTTTTAATGCGGATGCTATCAAAAATGTTACCCTTATCAAAGGAGGAATGCCAGCACAATATGGCGGAAGATTAAGCAGTGTTTTAGACATCACGATGAAGGAAGGCAACAATCAGGATTATCAAATGGAAGGTGGCATTGGACTTATCGCCTCCAGATTTAGTGTGCAGGGGCCATTAAAAAAAGACAAAGCCTCTTTTATCGTAAGTGGGAGAAGAACTTATGTTGACGCGGTGGCGAAACCTTTTATTAGCAAAAGTTCTCAGTTTTATGGTTCTGGATATTATTTCTATGACCTTAATGCCAAGATCAATTATAAATTCAGTGAAAAAGACCGCGTGTACCTCAGTGGTTATTTCGGGAGAGATGTATTTGATTTTGTAAACGGAAAACAAAGCTTGGATGTAAATATTCCTTGGGGCAATGCCACCGGAACGCTTCGCTGGAACCATGTATTCAACAACAAACTATTTGCAAACACCACCGCTGTTTACAATGATTATAACTTTTCATTTGGTGCTACACAAGATAATTTTAGTGTAAAACTGGCTTCTGGTATTCGGGATCTAACCGTGAAACAGGACGTTGATTTTTATCCATCACCCAAACACAAAATCAAATTTGGATGGCTGTACACCCACCATCGGTTTACACCGTCGGTAGTGAGCGGACGGCAAGACTCTGTAGAATTTAATCCGTTGAACGCACAGGTAAAGTTTGCCAACGAAGCTGCTTTATATGTTCAGGATGATTGGGAAATTACCCCTAAGTTTGGCTTGAACGTCGGTTTGAGGTACAGTTCATTTCAACAGGTAGGAGCATACAAATTGTATGAAACGGACAGCCAGGGAAACCGAATTGATAGTACCAATTATAAAAAGGGGGAGCCCGTAAAAACCTACGGCGGGTTAGAGCCCAGGCTCACTTTAAGGTACAGCTTCAACGACCAAACCAGTTTCAAAGCTTCTGTCACCAGAAACCTGCAGTACATTCACCTCGTGAGCAATTCGGGTACAACTTTGCCAACGGATCTGTGGGTGCCCAGCACTTATAAAGTAAAACCACAGATCAGTATGTTGTATGCTGCTGGGCTGTTTAAAAACTTTAAAGACAATACCTTCGAAACTTCGGTAGAAATGTATTTCAAAGAAATGCAAAACCAGATTGAATACAGAGAAGGGTACACGCCCAACTCGATCGATGACACCGAAAATGATTTTGTATTTGGAAGAGGCTGGAGCTACGGGACGGAACTATTTATCAATAAAGTTAAAGGTCGACTCACAGGTTGGGTAGGTTACACATTAAGTTGGACCTGGCGAAAATTCACTGATTTGAATTTTGGAGAGAAGTATCCCGCCAAATTCGACCGCCGTCACGATCTCAGCGTTGTAGGAATGTACAAACTCAATAATCGCTGGAAATTGGCTGCTACTTTTGTTTACGGAACAGGTAATGCAGCCACTTTGCCGCAAAGATTTTATTTAGTTGGTGGCGTACTCACGCAAGAGTACAGTCGCATCAACCAATACCGTTTACCTGCATATCATCGAATGGATTTAAGTGCTATCCTTCAGGGAAAAAAGAATGCCGGGCGCAAGTTAAAAACAGAATGGGTATTTAGTTTATACAACGCTTACAGCAGGCAGAATCCTTACTTCATATATTATGACCAGGAAGGTACCGCATCAAATGGTACACTGAGGGTTCAGGCCAAACAAGTATCTATTTTTCCTGTTATACCCGCTGTAACCTGGAATTTCAAATTTTAAATGAAGCACTGGTTTTAGTCCTTTTTCCGACTGCAACTCATCGTTACCGTTAGCTCACCTTCTTGCTTAATCATCCGCAGTACCCCGTTATCTATCAAAAGGCTTAATTTTTCTTCGGGTTCATCTTTAGACTCTTTCATGGTAAGGGTTCCAGTGGCAGGATCATATTTTCCCATGATCACTACACTGTCAATTTTTGTAGTGTTTTCATACATCACCCCTTCCTGGTCGATCTTAAAATTCATTTTTTCAAACTCCTTTTTCATATTTGTTTTCATAACCTCGAGTAACATCAGATTGGTGCTGCTATCCACATTTAGTTCTTCACCTGTTCCCAAAGTTTTGGGGTTCACCCATATAGAGTCCGTTTGACTATTGAAATATATCATTCCGGGAATATCCATTGCATACAAATTCCAATTGCCCACCAGTTCTTTTATAGCCGGATTCTTTTGTGCACTTACAGAACCTATAAACAACCCAAGCAGGAAGATGATTACGCTTATTTTTTTCATGGTTTTTTGTTTTTTGTTTGCCATTTTTTTGTGTAAATATATGCAGCAGACATGATAAACACTGACGACCAATAAACAAATTCGTTGCTCCATGCCATTGATAGGGAGATGTAATTTACTTTCATAAAGTAAT